>Ga0172379_10001811_pt1 | contig 40803 bp, 40 predicted proteins | sample GrowelOW334metaG_FD_119756 | JGI IMG/M metagenome (GOLD analysis project Ga0172379, IMG submission 119756) | Groundwater microbial communities from an aquifer near a municipal landfill in Southern Ontario, Canada - Groundwater well OW334 metaG | ecosystem: Environmental > Aquatic > Deep... | reverse complement strand
ATTGTCATTGCTTCCATCATCAAGGACAAGGGTTTTGATTTCTTTTACACCCTCTATTTTATTTGGAATTAATCTAATTAATTGCCCTATGGTTTTGTCTTCGTTAAAGCAAGGAATCATTACAACTAAACAATTGATTTTTTTCATTTTATCGCCTTGTAGTGCGAGTAGCACTTTTGTATCAATAACTATTAAAAGGTCTGATAATATAAATGTTTTATGCCGACTCTATCAAGGCTTTTGGTTCAAAATTCGAGCAAAATACTTCTTGTAATATTAATAATTGCGGTGCTTGTTCGTGTATTCTCGGTTTTAACAGTTCCTGAAGTTGCCTACAATGATTCAGTGTATCACTTAGAACTTGCAAATTCGCTTATTCAAGGCAACTCTTTGCCTAATGATGCCCCTCCTTTTTTGTACCACATAATTCTTGCAATTTTCTTTGGAGTTACTGGTTTACCAATGGTATGGCCATTTGTAAAAATAATTCCACTTTTACTCGTTTTTGTGCAACTTGTTTTAGCTTACTTGTTGTTCAAAAAGTTGTTTTTGAATAATTATCTTTTGCCTCTTTCATTTGTTGCTGTATATCCGTGGCTAATAAGAATTGGCTCAGTAAATATGATTGACTCTTTTTCTGCAACTATTCTAACCTTCTCTTGTTATTCATTGTATTCGCTAATTGAATCTTTTGAATTAAACTCAAGGATAAAAGAAAAACTCTCAGCAAATAACAAAAAATACTTGTTTTATTCCCTTTTATCATTTTTATTAATTTCTTTTACTAAACTTAATCTTGTTCTAGTACTTCCTTTCCTTTTGGCAATATTTTTGATTCTAATTGTTCGTAAGTTGTCTCCTAAAAAAGCAGTTTTTTTATTTTTAATTGCAGTTTTTCTTTCAGCAAGTTTTTTCATATTCTCTTTTTTGAATTCTAGCCAGAACTCAGTTTCAATAATTGCAAATGATAGTGTTGATGCGGCTTCTGCAGGAAAATTTATGTCAATTTTTAATCCTTCAGTTATTTTTGTATCTTACCTTTATTTTTTTGATTTTCCTCCAATGAGTGCATTTGAAAAAATTCCTTTACTAAATAGTTTGCCGCAGTCTACCTTAATGGTTCTATTTGCAATAGTGATGCTTCCTATTTTCATAGCTCTAATTTATGGTTTTATTCTCCTTCTTTTGGAAAAAACTAGTTTTGTATTTCTGAACAAAAATACAAAGGTTAATCAAAAAAGGTCAATTGGTATTTTTAATAAATTTAGTTTGTCAGTTTGTAGTATTAGCACAAAGGATTATTTTTATATTTTTTTAGCTCTTTCACTTTTTGCAGCAATGATTCCTCTTCTTGTGGTAGTTAGGGAAGGTTCGTTATACTTGCGTTATTTAATTCCAGTTATTCCAATTATTGCAATTTTTTTAGGGATTTCATTTATTCAATTGGGTGAAAAAGCAAAATCAGTTTTGTTGGTTTCTTTTATTTTATTTGCTCTTTTTTCTTTTGCATTGTGTTCAGTTAGTGCAATATTTTATAACAATATTGAGCAAAAAGATTCTCCACTTTATAATTATATTAATTCTCATTCAGAAGTTGATAATGTCGCGTCTTTTAACAAAATAAGAGATTTGACTTATTACATCAATTTGTCTCATTATTCTGCTCAAAAAAATCTTATTACACTTGATTTGAACAGTAATTTTAAAGATAATGAAGTATATTCTGCGCTTGTTTTGCAAAAAGCAAACTATGTTGTAAAAACTTGTTACAATGATGCGCTTTCTAATGTTCTTCCAAAACTTGAACAATTAGGTAGATTACAGAAGGTTTTTGAGGATAATTGTGCTGTGCTTTATAGTGTAAATTAATTAGAGTTAAGTGATATTTTTATGGCTGAAAAACAAATTAAAAAATTAAAAGTAGTTCTTCTTTGTGGGGGAAAAGGAACTCGTCTTCGTCCAATTACTGAATCAATTCCAAAGCCTCTTGTAAAACTTAATGGTAAATCAGTTCTTGAGTATTTAATGAATTCGCTTGCGGCACAAGGGCTTACTAGTTTTGTTGTTTGCACAGGGTATAAAGCAGAAATGGTTGAAAGCGAAGTTAATTCTTTTGCAAAGAAAGATTGGAAAATAAATTTTGTTAATTCTGGTGAAGAGGCCTCAATTTTGAAAAGAATAATTGATGCAAGCAAGTTTTGTGGGGATAATTTTATTGTATGTTATGGGGATGCCGTTGCTGATATAGACATGAATAAAGTGCTTAAGATTCACCAAAAAAATAATGCTTTAGTTACTAATGTATTGTATAGAATGGAGAGTCCTTTTGGTTTAATGGAAACAAAAGATGATTTTGTAGTGGATTATAAGGAAAAACCAATTCTTCCTTTTTGGTTTAATATTGGTTTTTTTATTTTTGAGCAAAGTGCACTTACTTTAGCAAGGGATGATAATTGGATTGAGTTTCTTAAGAAACTTGTTTTGGCAAAGAAAATGTGTGCCTTAAAACATACTGGCCAACATATTACTTTTAATACAGAGCCAGAAAAAAAAGAAGCTGAGGAGAAAATAAAGGCTTTCAGTTATGTTTTTGAATGATTTGAAGTAGTATTATTTAATATTTAGTTGGTTTTTGGGGTGGATGTGATGGCAAGTTTTTTCAAAGGAAAAAAAGTTCTTGTAACAGGCGGAGCTGGGTTTATTGGTGGACATTTGGTTAAACGATTATTAAATGAAGGGGCAGAAGTATCAAGTTTAGTTCAATACAAAGAAAAAATTAATAATGTTCGGCTTAGTGCGGTATGGGAAAAAGTAAATGTTATTGAAGCCGATATTAGAAACTCAGATTCTCTTATTGCGGTAAAAAAGCTTGTTCCACAAATAATTTTTCACTTAGCTGCTTTCAATCATGTAGGAAGAAGTTTTACAAATGTACAAGAATGCTTTGATGTAAATGCTAAGGGAACAGCAAATCTTCTTGATGTTTATGATGATTATGAAAGATTTGTTTATACTTCAACAAGTGAAGTATATGGACTACAAACAGGAGTTCCTTTTGTTGAATCAATGACTCCTAATCCCTCAAGTCCTTATTCTGTTACAAAATACTCAGGCGAACTTTATGCAAAAATGAAACAAAGAATGAATAATTTGCCTATTGCAGTAATTCGTCCATTTAATGTTTTCGGACCTTATCAGAGTCCTTCAGCAGTAATTCCTGATTTAATAATTAAAGCACTTAAAGGCGAAAGAATTAGTACTACAAAGGGAGAACAAACACGCGAGTTTAACTTTGTAGAAAATACTATTGACGGGTTTTTGCTTGCTGCGGAAAAGAAAGAAGCAATTGGTGAAGTAATCAACATTGGTGCTGGAGAAGAAATCTCAATAGCTGATTTAGTTAAAAAAATAGCAAAATATTCTAATTCAAAATCAGAACTTGGAATTGGGGATATTGAGTATAGACCTAATGAGATATGGCGAATGTACGCTGACTCAAGTAAAGCAAAAAAACTTCTTGGATGGACACCAAAAGTATCATTTGATGAAGGCTTAAAGAAAACAATTGAGTGGTTCAAAGACTATGCTGACGAATTTGAAAAAAAAAATTCTAAATTGAATAGTCTTTGATAGTTGATTAATTATTTTGGCGAGAAATTTTTTGTGGTTTTATGAAAGTACTACTGACTGGTTCTGCAGGTTTTATCGGGTTTCACACAGCTCAAGCACTTATTGCTCGAGGGGATAGTGTAATTGGAATTGATTGTTTGAATGAATATTATGACATAAATTTAAAGTTAGCTCGAAATAAAATTTTGTCGAAAAGCAAGAATTATTCTTTTTACAAAGTAAATATTGCTGATAAAGAAGCTCTTTTTGAAGTAATTAAAAAGGAAAAACCAGATAAAGTAATTAATTTAGCAGCCCAAGCAGGGGTAAGGTATTCTCTTACAAACCCCGAGGTTTACGAAGAGAGTAACTTGAAAGGGTTTTTGAATATTCTTGAAGGGTGTAGACAATTTAAAATTATCACTTTGATTTATGCTTCTTCTTCTTCAGTATATGGTGCAAATACTAAGTTGCCGTTTTCAGAAGAAGATAGAGTTGATACTCCGATTTCGCTTTATGCAGCAACAAAAAAGTCTAATGAAGAAATGGCGTTTGTTTATCATCATTTGTTTGGGATAAATGTTACAGGTTTACGTTTCTTTACAGTTTATGGTCCATACGGTAGACCAGATATGGCTTTGTTTATTTTCATGAAATCAATTCTTGAAGGCAAACCAATTTCTGTTTTTAATAATGGAAACATGAAAAGAGATTTTACTTATGTTTTGGATATTGTTGAGGGAATTGTAGCTTCGCTTGACAAAGGTTATTCTTGTGAAGTGTTTAATCTTGCTCGCGGTGAGAGTCAATCACTTCTTGATTTTATTAAAGCAATTGAAACAAATGTTGGATTTGAAGCAAAGAAAGAATTTTTGCCTCTTCAACAAGGGGATGTGCCAGTAACAAGTGCGGATATTTCAAAAGCAAAAAAAATGCTTGGATATAATCCAAAAGTAAGTATTAATGAAGGGGTTAAGAATTTTGTTGAATGGTACAAAGAATTTTATAAAATCTAGTTTTAACTAATTCCTTTTCTTAATTCTTATTATTTTTACTTAAAAAAGTATCCTCGAATTATTCCCGCGGGCCAAATAATTGCTCTAATCCATGAAGCCAGCCCAATAAGCAAGCAATTTTGTGCTGAAACTTTTCCAAATGCTTTTTGTATAAAAACAAATTTGAAAAGCAAAGCTAAGTAAAGTAATGCAAGAGATAGTGGAATCCAAAGTAGGGTTATTGGGTTTATTATCGCACAAACAATAGCAATTAATTCACTTAACATAAATAAAGAGTATGCAATAATTCTTTTTATCGGCAAAGTACCGGGATGGCTTTTGTAAATACTTTTTGCCTCATTTTTTCCAAAGAAATAATTTCTTTTAATAGTGTCAGAAAAAGTCCTTGGTGGGCCTTTGTGGTAACGAATTGCTTTATCCGCAAGCACAATTTTGTAACCACTTTTTAAAAATCTTTTCCCAAGTTCTCCATCCTCAATCCAAGTATCTTTAAACCCGCCAACTTTTTTTAGAAGTTCTTTTTTATAAGCCCATGCAAGAAAAGGTTCATAATTATTTTCAATTCTAAAAGAATAGAATGCATCAAGACTTTGTGTATAAAAATTATTTGGGTTGTATACGTGTATTCTATCAATTACTCCGTCTGCCCCATTATCAAATTTTTTTAATATTTCTTTGGTCCAATCTTTGTTTACAACCATGTCAGAATCAAGATACGCAACAATATCTCCTTTTGCGTGTCTCCAACCAAAATCTCTTGCAAGACCCCTGCTTCGAGGGGTAATTGTGAATACTTTGGCTCCTGCTCTTTTTGCCACAAATGCAGTCCTATCTTTGCTTCCATTATCAATGACAATTATTTCTAGAGGTTTAACGCTTTGTTGCTTTAGCGAAGCAATACAATCAGGAAGATCTTTTTCTTCATTGTAAGCATTAAGGATAACTGATAAGTTATGCATGAACCAAAAGGTTTTTTTATTATTTTAAACCTATTGGTATAGATTAATCTGTGTTTTAAGTAGACATTTGGGGTTAGTTAGAGAAAATTTTTGTTGTAGTTGATTTTATGAAAAAAATTAAAATTCTTGCACTTCCTTTAGGAAATTATGGACTTGCTAGTTCAAGGACAAGAGTTTACGAAATATTTCCCAGATTGGACAAAAATAAGATTCAGTCAAAAATTTGTAAAGGTGCTGGATTAGGATTTCGGGGAAGAGAACTTGAGTTTATTGCTAATGCACCCTTTTATGATATTCTTTTTATTCAAAAAAGTATTTCTCGAAGAGTACTTGCTTGTGCAAAACTAATGAAAAAGTTAGGTAAAAAAATTGTTTATGATCTTGATGATCCATCCTATATGGTGTGGAAAGAATGTGATGAATTTACTAATATTTCCGATCTCGTTACAGTTGAAAATGAGTTCAATAAAAAACATTGTTTAAAAATTAATCCAAAAGTAAAAGTAGAAATAATTCTTGGGCCAATAGATTTTGCACATTATTCAAAATCAAAAAAATATAGAAAAAAACATGATTCGGTTAATATTGGGTGGGTTGGGAGTGCTAATACAAGCAAAAATATTCATTTAATTGCTAAGGGAATTGATGATGCAGCAAAGTCAGCAAAAGGAGTTGGGAAAAAAGTAAAACTTATCATAATTGGTGGCGTTCCTGAAAGAGTTAATTATGAGTTCAAATTTGCTGAAGTAGAATATAGGCAATGGGGTTTAGATAAAGAGCTTAAGGATCTTGCTGATATTGATATTGGCATAATGCCCATAAAGAATGATACTGAAAATAAAGGTAAAGGTGGGTACAAGCTTTTGCAATATATGGCGGCAAGTATTCCTTGTGTTGCAACAAGGGTAGGGGTAAATAAGGATTTGATTGAGGATGACAAGAATGGTTTACTAATAAAAGAAAATAATTCTTCTCAGGAATGGGCTAAAAAATTATTTTTAATGATTAAAGATGAAAAGTTTAGAAATAGGGCTGGGAAGATTGGTCAGGCAAGAGTAAAGAAATATGATATAGTTCCTTATTGTGAAAAATTTGAACAAGTTCTTCTCGATTTATCATAAATTGCATTTTTTTGCTTTTTAACTGTTTGTGGTACAAACGAATATTGTACTAATTGCTGCTTGATTTATAATAATTATTATCACACTATTTGTAATAAAGGTTTGGGATATTTGAAAAGTTAATTTTATTGATTTGGTGGTTTTGTGGCAATAAATGTTTTTGTTCCTAAGTTTCATACAACTGAAATTCTTGAAGAAATGCGAATCTGTCTTGATAAGGGTTGGACAGGATTAGGCTTCAAAACAGTTGAATTTGAGGATAAATGGAAACAATATACTGACCTATCAAATGCTCATTTTTTAGCATCAAACACTGTTGGTTTACACTTAGCAATTCATGTGTTAAAGAAAAAGTTTGGTTGGAAAGATGGTGATGAAATAATTACTACTCCTCTTACTTTTGTTTCAACAAATCATGCTATTTTATATGAAAATCTTAAACCGGTATTTGCGGATATTGATGAATACTTGTGTTTGGATCCAAAATCAGTTGAATCAAAAATTACTTCAAAAACAAAAGCTGTAATGTTTGTTGGAATTGGAGGTAATCCTGGTAGATATTTGGATATTGTTGAGTTATGCAAGAAAAAAGGATTAAAGCTCATACTTGATGCAGCCCATATGTCTGGAACAAAAATAAACGGAAAACAAGTTGGGGCAGAAGCTGATGTTGCAATTTTTAGTTTTCAAGCAGTAAAAAATCTCCCTACTTCGGATTCTGGAATGATTTGTTTTGCTGATTCTGAACTTGATAAAGAAGCAAGAGTGGTTGCTTGGATGGGAATAAATAAAGATACTTACCAGCGTTTTAATAATGCAAAAGGGAGTTATAAGTGGAAATATAATGTGGATGAAATCGGTTTTAAGTATCATGGTAATTCAATTGCAGCTTCAATTGGTATAGTGGAGCTAAAGTATTTGGAAGAAGGCAATGTGCGTAGAAGGGAAATAACTGCGTTATATGATTCTCTCTTGAAAGATGTTAAAGGAGTAGAAATAATTAAAGTCGCGCCAGGTTGTGTAAGTTCAAGGCACCTTTACCAAATTTGTGTTAAACACAGGGATGAAATAATGCAGCATTTTTATGACAATGAAATATACCCAGGTGTACATTATACCGACAATACAGAGTACCCCATGTATGCTCATGGAAAAGGTACTTGCCCAAATTCTCATAAAAAATCTGATGAGTTAATTACTTTGCCAATTCATTTGAATCTCACTAATGATGATTGCAAAAAAGTTGTTGAAGTTCTTAAAGAAGGGATAAAAAAGTATTCTAATTAAATAATTACTTTTTATCTAGCCATTTAAGATTTTGTGTGAGTTATATTTATGTCAATTATTGAATCAATTAATATTACTAGTGTTGCTCCCGATTGGTGGGATGAAAAATTGTTAAAATTCAGCTCTTCACACATCTATTTGACAAAAGAATATTCATTAGTAATGGAAAAAACGTTCGGTTTTAAACCAATTTTTTTCTTTTCAGATAATGTAATGCTACTGGGGTTTGAACAACCTTTGAAAGGAATTGCTTCAAATCTTGGAAAAGGTTTTATTGCATTTGCACCCCCAGTTTTTTTGGATGAAAGTGCGTTAGACGGGTTATTCAAAGCAGTTGAGGATGAATGTAAAAAACGTAAGATTATTTCAATAACTCTGTGGGGGTCTACTCTTTGGGACAAACCCGAATTATTTTTAGCAAGCGAATTTGAATCAGTTAAAATGGAAAATGTTGTTGCAAAACTTGGAAAATCAGAAACTGAATTATTCGAAACTCTTGACCACGCTGCAAGAAAGAATTTGTCAAAAGTAGGAGAGTATTTTAGTAAAGTGGTGGATGGGAGCGCTATAGATTTAGATGATTATTACTTACATTACAAGCTCCATCATGAATCAATTGGACTTGAGGTATATCCGAAGGTTTTTTTTGAATCTCTTTTTTATGAAATAATTCAGAATAAAGTGGGTAAATTTTTTATTTTGAGGGATGCTGACGGAGTATTTGCTGCGGGGCTAATGGTTGGGACTTTTGGTAAAAGTGTCTATGAACTAAGCATTTCTAGTAATTGGGAAAAACGAAATATTTTTCCAAATGACATTTTAAAATGGTACACAATAAAGTGGGCTAATTCAAACGGGTTTAGCCAATTTGATTTGAGTAATATTGCGGTTGGGGCTGAGGAAGGATCAAAAGAATTTAATGTTAATAGATTTAAGAAAAAGTTTGGTTCTGTTGTTGAGTACCATGCTTTCAAGAAAAAACTTGGGATTGCAAAATTATTAACAAAATTAAAAAGAGCGTAATTTGAAAAATTTATTTAGAAAATTGTTTTATCCTTGTAGCTAACGCGATTATTTGTTCTTTGTTTAACCCCTGTACCCCTATTGGGACCATGTGGTTTGCGGCTTTTTTTGAGAAAGCAAAATTTGTTTGAGCATTTTTTGTAGTTAGTTCAAAATCGCTTTTGTAAAACAAACCCGTTTCATATCCTTCTCGTTGTAACTGTCCCCAAATTTCTGTTGTGCTTATTTTTGGTTCTTTAAAATATACTGGGACTCTAGTGTAAACATTAATTTCGTTTTTAGAATTCTCTGTAAATGAAAACTTTTCCTCTCCAAGTTCTTTAATTAATAACTTTGCATTTGAGATAGTTTCAGAAATTATTTTTGGGAGAGAATCAATTGAACTAATTGCTAACGCGCATTCAAATTTATCCAAAAGTTCTTGATTAATTGCTTCTCCACCATAACCAAGTTTACTTAAAAATAAATATGGAAAACTTAGGTTAGGAAAAGTTTTTTTGAAAAAAACAGTAGATTTAGTCAAAATTTCTCTTTTGAAGCGTTTGTTTTTAGTTTGGGTAAAAAAAGTTTCTTTTTGTGATAGTGCCGCGTTATAGAGTTCTTTATCATTAGTGCAAAGCATTCCTCCAGTGCCTACTGGAATATTTTTTCTTAAGCTAAAGATACTAAATCGCCCAAATGATCCTACATTTTTACCATTTTTTGCTCCAAGAGAATGAGCACAATCCTCGATTAATTCAAGTCCGTTTTTATTGCAAAAATCTATTAGTTCGCTTGAGTTAATTGCTTTTCCATAACTATATATTGCTTGTATTGCACTGGTTTTCTTATTAATTGAATTTTTTGCTTTTTTTAAGTCAATATTATAGGTTTCATCAATATCAACTAAATTTGAATTATTTATTTCATTAATGATTCTAGGTACTTGTTTGCAAGTAAATGCTTGGACTAGAACGTTATTATTTTTGTTTAACTCAATTGAACTTAGCCCTACTTGAAGTGCATGGTTTCCTGATCCAAAAAGAAGAGCAAATTTGGTTCCAATTGTTTTGGCAAAAAGTTGTTCAAGTTTCTTTTGTTTTTCAACAAGAGTTTCATCTGTGACTAGTTCTTTTTCAAGCTTTTTTTCATCAATCATTCTGTAAAAATATGCTTTCCTTTGGCGATAGTCTTGGTTTAGATAGCCCATATATAATTTGGTCTTGGCAGTTATAAAAGGTTTTTGATTCAATTTTATGGCTTATTTTTTTATTTTTTAGTATATAAAGCAAAGTTATTAATACTTGGCAAGTATTCTTTAAATATGAAATCTACTAAACAGGATTTGCACGACAATAATTGGTCAGCTAAACTTACTAATTTTAACAAGGATTCAAGTGAGTTAAATGAATCAAATAAATCTATAATTGCGCTTATTCCTAAAATAAAATCTGTTTTGGATGTGGGTTGTGGTTCAGGGGAATTAATGCTTTATTTGAAGGCCAAAGGTGTGCGTGTGCAAGGAGTAGATATTTCTTCAGTTGCAGTTTCTCTCGCTAAAAAAAAAGGGTTGGATGTAAAGCAAGTGGATCTTGACGAGGGATTGCCGTTTAAAAATAATACATTTGATTGTGCAATAAGTAATCAAGTTTTAATGCATGTTTTTAATCCAAAAAAAGTTCTTTTTGAGATGAAACGCATATCCAAAAAATATGTGTTAATTAATGTTCCAAATCATGAGTATTGGCGTTTTAGATTAGTATTTTTAAAAGGTGAGCTTCCTGATGTGTTTAGTGGCGAAGCAGCGCACATAAGATTTTTTACTTTGAAGAAAGCAAGGGCGCTAGTTAAACAAGTTGGACTCAAAGTAATTGCTGAAGAATATACTGGCAAAAAGTTTATGCCAAGTCTGCTTTCAACCGGATTTGCATTGCTTTGCGAAAAAGAGTAAATTAGATTAGATAATATTAACTCCAAAATAATTTGATTAAATTTATAATTCATTAAAGAATTTGTACTCGGGGTCATAATTTTTTTCAAGATAAATTAAGAGTTTTGTAAAATTAGCAATATTTTTTTCAGTTAACCCATTTGTTACACCAATATTTTTTACATGGCTATGAAAAGAAATAAGTCCTTTTTTTGCGGCATAATCAAGTTCTTCTGTTGTGCCTGTACCAATGTCAACATTACGAGGAATACATTTTACACCATCAATACGCTGAATCTTAAAGCCTGAATTAAGTTTTTTGCCTGAAAATGAATTTGTTTTCTGATTATAAAAAGAACTCGCAATACACCAATGTTGTTTTTTGCAAAATTCATAAACATATTTGTTAATTGCCCAACCAGGGGGTGCAAAAACTGTTGCTTTAAGCCCGAACTTTTGAAATTCGTTTAGCATAGAATTCATGTGGTCGACTGTATTTTTTTTATTAAGTCCTTTAAATTCTTCAGCAGTGCCGCTTATCGGAGTATAGTGGGTAAATCCGTGCAGTTGGATGGATAAGTTCTTTTCTTTATTAAAAAAAGAAACCCATGCTGGATTGTTGGTAAGCAAGTTGTTTTTATTTTCAAAGTTCTTTTGAAAAAAAGTGGAGATTTTTTTTAGAAAAAATCTTTTGTACTTGTTTTGTGGAAAACTATAACACGCTGCGCAGAAACCGGTTATTTTTATTTTAGGGCATTTAGTTATTATTTTTTGGAGATTTTTCCATTCTCTAAATTCAGGTTGCATGATTTCTGGATTAAAATCATCTATCCCAAATAAAACAACTACTTTTTTCATTTGAATCCCTTTTTTTGTTCCAATACACTTAAATACTTCTAGAGTATTTCCTTTAATTAGTAATTGGTTCAATTTTTGAGTGGTATTTTGTGGAAACAATTCAACTATGTAGAGTTATAGGTGAAACATTTCCGAGTTTTGATAAAATAAGTGGTGGACTTGCACCAAATTATTTTAATTTGTCTAAGGAACTTGTTAATTTTGGTGTAGAAACAAATATTATTTGCTCAGGGGTGAGGGGGCAGAAAGAATTTGAAGAAACTAACGGTTTTAGGGTTCATCGTCTTAAACCAATTCCTGGGAAGATATCTGAACTTTGTTTTCACCTCCCATTTAATTTGGCGGCTATGGAGAAAGCTAATTCTGTACAAAAAGATATTTTTCAATTCCATAATTTTTATTGTTTTTGGATGCAAAAACAGATTTTTGAGCCGAATGTACTTACAGTACATGGGTGTGATGTTGAAATTTATAAAAATGTTCCGCTTTGGCCTTTACAAATGCCCCTAAAGAGAGTAAAATCCTGGTGGGATATAAAACGCACTCTCCTATTATCAGAGCGGATGTGCAGAAATGCTGATATGGTTGTGGGGGTTGCAAATGCAGTGAGTGATGAAGTGAAACAAAATTTTGGTGTCAACAAAGTTAAAACTATTTATAATGGAATAGATTTGGATATCTTTAAAAAAACTAAAGCTGGTGTTTTTGAAAATTATCCAGATACATTTAATCTTCTTTTTGTTGGTAGGGTAGTTCCATTAAAAGGGCTTGAATATTTATTTGAGGCGCTGAATGGGATTGATAATGTTAAACTTTTTATCGCTGGTGAAGTGACTGGGGTTAGTAAGAGATATTTTGATATTATTCTAAAAAAAATTAATAATAAAAATAAAGTAGTTTTACTTGGAATAATTAGTAACAACGATTTGCCTAAATATTATTCTTCTGCCGATTGTTTTATACTTCCAACTTTAGCTGAAGGGTTGCCCAAAGTTGTTCTTGAAGCAATGGCTTGTGGGTGTCCTGTGATTACTACTGATGTTTCAGGCAATTCTGAGATTGTTACTGAAAAAACTGGTTATTTAGTTAAACCTTTTTCTTCTATTGAATTACGAGATGCGATAATTTATTTAATGAATAATACTAAAGATGCACACAAAAGGGTGTTGTGTGCAAAAGAAATGGTAAATTCAAAATTTTCTTGGAAGAATGCGGCTAAGGGTTATGCTGATTTATATAAAGATTTGTTGATTTAATTTTCTGGTTTTTGTTAATTTTTTAGTTTAATTTGAGTCAGTTGGTTGATGTTTTTCATCGGTTTTTACTTCATCTGTGTGTTTAGGTTTTGCAATTGTAGCTACTCGTCTAAGATCAGTTTTAGTGTAAATTTGTGCAACTCTTTTAATTCCCCAAATAATATCTTTCGGGGATCTTACTTTTGCCATAAATTTCTTTATATTACTTGTTGACATAATACTATTTCGAATCATTGAATCAATCACCTCTGCTGCTTCATTATATGCTATTCTTCGTTCTTCTGCAGGGAATTCTGGAGTTTCAAAAATAGGATTCTCTTTTCCATAACTTAAAAAGTTTCTGTAATCCACTACATCTTCATAAGTTGCTAAAAGTGTTCCATGTTCTTTAACATATCCCCACATTGCAGTTGAAGGAAATGGAACCATGTGATTTATGCCTGCAATGTCTAATTTTAAATTTTTCATAAATGCTATGGTTTCTCGTGCTTCTTTAAGGGTTTCATTTGGAAGCCCGATTATGAAATGTCCCCCCACTCCTTGTATTCCAATCTTTTTTGAGAGTTCAACAGCTTTTTTAATTTGTTCAATTGAAGTTGCTTTTCCTATTGCTTGTAATAATTTTGGATTTCCTGTTTCCATTCCATACCATAACTCACTACATCCGGCATCTTTCATTTTTTGAAGTAGTTCTGATGAAATTGTGTTTACATGTATTCCTGTGGCGCAAGTCATGTTAATGTCCATGTGTCTACTTATTAGTTCATCACATATCCCAATAGCACGTTCTTTATTAATTGTGAAATTATCATCGGATATTCCTACTGTTCTGTTAATTCTTTTTGCTACGTGGGGATATTTTTCAAATGCTTGCTCAATTTCATCCACAACATTTTTTGGTGATCTTGAACGCCAATTTGTGTTGGTAACAGGTTTTGAACAATAAACACAATTGTAAGGACAACCTCTGCTGGACATTACATTGAATGGGGCATCATAAGCATCAATATCCAACAATTCTCTTGCAGGAAAAGGTATTTTGTCAAGGTCAGTTGTAAGTGGGGCTGGTGGGTTTACACATATTTTATCCCCGTTTCTATAAGCAATACCTTTTATATCTTGAAGTGATTTTTCAGAAATTAATGCTTCCATAATTTGTGTTATTGTTTCTTCTGCTTCACCCATTACAACAACATCTACTTCTGGAACTTTTTCGAGAATTCTTTCACGAAAAATTGTCGAGTGAGGTCCCCCAGTGATTATTTTGTTACAATAGGGTCTAACTTTTTTCACAGCTTCAACAGTTTTGTGAAATGTCGGAGTAGTTGCTGTAAAAGCAATTACTTTTGGATATTGCTTAAGACATTTTTGAAAATATTCTTCTGATCGTTTATATGGTACATCTTTTCCTGGTAATAGATCTACAATTTCAACTGAGAATCCATTTTGTTTTAAAACCGCTGCAAGAGTTGTGATTCCGAGTCGGATTTGTCCACTTCCAAAAGGTTCAACAAAAAGAATATCCATAACATTATTTTTTGGAGCAAACAATTTTAAACAAACCTGGGGTAGTTATTTTTGCAATAATTTTTTGAGAACTGATTTTGTAATAATAATTTGGTGATGGTTATTTGTAAAACGATTACTTTAAATAGCTTATTTAAACTTTATTTATTATTATGAAATTTGGAATAATTAAATTTTTGGCGTCTGTTTTTTTAGCAAATCTTGTAAGATTAGCTAGATTTATTCCAAATAATGATCCAATTATGGCATTTATGCTTCCAGTTTCAAAAAATGAAAAAGCCTATAAGGCATTTCTTTTTCCATTTGTTACTATGGTTTCTTTTGATATAATCACTGGTTATATTGGTGTTTGGACACTTGTAACAGCTTTGACTTATGCTGGGTTGGGTCTTTTTTTCTCCAGGTATATGAAAAAAAGAATTGAAAATAAAAAGAATATTGGACTTAAGAATTATTTAGGGTGCGGTGTTTTAGGTGTATTAATATTTGATTTTGTAACTGGTGTTTTAGCAACTCCTTTTATGTTTGGAATGAGTTTTGAACAGGCTTTTGTGGGGCAAATCCCATTTACTTTGCTTCATCTTGCATCAGTATCCGCATTTATTGTAGTTCTTGTTCCAATTTTGGATAGACATGTTCTTGAGAATAGCCATTTAGATGATGTAAAAGTGCTTGCTTTTTTCAAGAGTTTGTTTGTTGCAAGAGCCTAGTTTTAAGATTTTTTTAATTTAAGGATTTATTCTTTGCCTAAAATAAGTTTTTTGATTTTTTTAGCTTTTTTTGTTAGAAATAGACTTATTCGGGCTTTTTGAAATGCCTTATCAAATTCTTCTTTTGTATTAAAATCAGTTCCTAGGGTCCCACTTTTGTAGTATATATCATTGTAAAGATTTTCTTTGGTTATTGTGCCATCTTTTATTCCTTTTTTGAATAAAACACTTCCTGGAAAATAAATAACTCTAAAACCACGATCAATCTTTATATTTTTTCTTCCATAATTTTTGCCTATGAACTTTATAGTCTCCATCATTGTTTTTCTGTTTTCCCCCGGAAGTCCAAATATAATATTATAAGCTCCAATAATTCCTGATTTTTCGCAAAGACTCATTGAAGTTTCTACTTCTTCAAGGGTAATATTTTTACCGGATTTATTTAGTACTTCTTTTGCTGCACTTTCAAGCCCAAAATTAATTATTGTACACCCTGATTTCTTCATTAACCTAAATGTTGTTAAATCTTTTATTGAATTTACTCTTGCAGTACAACTCCAATTGATTTTTAAATTTGAATTGATCAATAACTTGCAAAATTTTTGCATTCTTTCGTTATTAAAAAAGAATTCCAGATCTTGAAAATATATTTCAGTAAAACCTTTATTTTTTAATAATCTTATTTCTTTTATTATATCTTGAAGTTTTCTTTCTCTGTATCCTTGACCATACATTGTTTTGTTGCAAAATATACAATGTGCAGGACACCCTCTACTTGATTGTATTATGGCTTCTGGGTAAATGAGTGTGTCAATTAAGTTATAGTCTGGAATCGGCATTTTTTTCAAATCTTGGGGGGCTGCAAATGGATTGTGCTTAATCTTTTTATTTTTCAAACTATAACTTACACTTGGGGCGTTTTTAAATCCTGATTTACAAATGGTTGTGATTGATACTTCTGGTTCTCCGCGAATCACAAAATCTGCTTTGCTTCTTTTTAGAATTTCTTCTGGCATTGTGGTCGAGTGTGGTCCAAATATGCCTATTGGTCCTTTAAATAAATTCCTTATTTGTTCAACATTTTCTTTGAGTAAAACTGGTTCTGGGGGGCACTGCCAGTAACACATATATGCAGTTGAGATAAAAATAATTTGTGGATTAAATGAATCAATTTCTTTTTTTAATTGTTCTAAACTAGAATAATTTAAGTCCACAACTTTGCATTTCAGCCCTTTTTTTTCTAATATTGTTGCTGGAAACAAAATGTCTAAAGGAATTTGTCTACGATAATCTGCAAGAAAAAAGGAATTGTCTTTTTTTATGTCTTCTGGGTAGTGGCTTTTTGTTTGATACTTCATCTCAACAAACATTACCTTATTGTATTTTAATGCTTTTTTACTTTTTGCCATAAGGTAAGGTGAATTGATTACTTTAAAAAGCTTAACTTAATCTGATTCATGAATTTCTGTTCTGGCTGAAATTAGAGTGGTTTAAAAAGATTTGCGGCATTCTTTCCATAAGTTTTTTTATTAAAACATCGCAAGGTAAAAAAGATAGTAATTTTTTGGTGAAATTATTATGATTGCTCATAAAAAATATGTTATGAAAAATAATAATTTATTTTCTTCTGCTGGTGAAGTGGAATTTATGCAACCTTCAAAAGTTGCAGTAGTAAAAAATAATGTGGAACTAGCAAAAAAATACTTGCTTTTTAAGGGATCAAAGATTTTAGAATTTGGTTGTCTTTATGGCTTGTTTACTGAACTAATTAACAAGGAAACTTCCTCAAAAGCAAATGGTGTTGATCTTGTTGTGACAGGGAAGTTTGAAAATCTTGTTAGTTATAATGGCAAAGAGCTTCCATTCAAAAACAACCAGTTTGATTCTTTTGTTGCATTTGAAGTAATTGAACATTTGAATGATCCAAAAGCTTCTCTTCTTGAAATCAACAGAGTTCTAAAAAAAGGCGGAAAAGGATTAATAAGTACTCCAAATAAATTAATGATTAGTTCGTTTAATTCAGGTCATAATTCAGTTAAAGGGCATTTGAAGCAAATATTTGGAATAAATCCTGAGTGTGTAAAGATGTATTCTTATTTTGACCTTGTTAGCCTCTTTAAAGAAACAGGTTTTTCTTACAAACTTATTGAAGACAAACCTTTTTGGATAAAAAGGGGATTTATTTTTTTGGTTGAGAAGAAATAATTTGGGTTTTGTGCATGAATGAGAAAATTGATTTTAAACTAGGTGACTGTGTTGCGTGCGGTTCAAAAAAGTCGAAGTTTATGTTTAAGTCTACTGAGATAAGGCATGGGATGGGGGGGATGTGGGATTTGTATTGTTGTGCCACCTGTGGATTAATGCGAATATTTCCTTTTCCTAAAAATATTTCTAAATATTATCCAAAAGATTACACTGCTTATTATGAGTATAAAACTAGTGAAGTGCCTAACTACAAAAAGCTTGCGATGAAAAGACATTATGGGTATTTGCATTTAAATACAAAAAGTTCTTTGAGCGAAATTTTGAAATCAGAGTTTTATTTTATTTACTCCAAAATTAATATGAGTCGAATTATACCGTTTAGAAAAGGTCTTCTTTTTGATGTTGGGGCTGGAGTAGGAGAGTTTTTAGAATCTCATCGAAATTTAGGTTGGGTTGTTGCCGGAATAGATTTTAGTAAACATGCTTGCAAAATAGCAAAAAAACACGACTTGGATGTTTTTTTAGGTGATTATCTAGAATTTAATTTAAAGAAAAAAGCAACTGTTGTTAATGCTACATTTATTTTAGAGCATTTGTTCGACCCGAATGCATTTTTTTTTAAGACTTATTCAATACTAGAAAATAATGGTCTTTTAGTATTTGATGTCCCAAATGCAAAATCAGTTGATTTATTGTTGTTTAAAAATAATTGTTACTCGTTGGATAGCCCAAGACATTTATTTGTTTACAGTTCAAAAAGTTTAGAATTGATGCTAATGAGGAACGGCTTTAAGATAAAAAAGATTTTGTATCCTACGAACCCTTTTCATTTTGTTAAGAGTATTAATCTTTGGTTGCACAAAAAAGGGATAAAATTTCAGTTTGCCCCAAGTAACAAACTGTTTTATATCTTTACAATTCCGTTTTCTTTGCTGCATCGTTCATCAGAGATTACGGTGTATGCAGAAAAAATTAATGGTTTCTAATTTTGTTTAATAAATTCTTCTAATTTTCCACTGCTTAAAATTAACACATTTTTTCTTATTTTTTCAACAGGCCAATCCCACCATTTTATTTTAAGCAGAGCTGCAATAGTTTTTTTATCAAATCTAAACTTCGCTATTTTTCCGGGGTTACCAACAACCACTGCGTAAGCAGGAACATCTTTCGTAACCATTGCTTTAGCACCTATTACTGCACCATCACCTATGGTAACTCCGGACATTATTGTTGCGTCACGCCCTATCCAAACATCATTTCCTATTGTAACATTACCTTTTGTGATGGTGTCATTAGTTATTTCTTTTGTTTCAGGCCAATTGTTTTTGAGAATGGACAATGGGTAAGTGGTTATCCAATCCATACGGTGGTTTCCACCTAAAAATATTTCGACATTGTCTGCAAAAGAGCAAAATTTTCCAATTTTTAGTTTTGTACCCCTATTTTCTTCCCATGTGCGAATTGTTGGAGTTCCATAAGTATAATTGCCTATTTCATAATTAGGGTCAATCAAATCTTGATTAGTAAACCTTCTTTTATGTTTTTTGGGAAGTATTGTTTGTAATAATTTTTTAAATTTGGTACTCACTCAAACACCTTTTCATTACTGTATTTGTTTCATTTATAATAAAATCCTTTGTGTGGGCAAAAACTTTGTGATAGTAAGGTTTTTTGGGCTTATTCTTACTGTACATATTTATTTTCTTGTCCGCAAGACTAATAAAAATATTTCTTTAATATCATTTAATTTAGGGATAACTGTGATTATAATTCCTTCTCTTCTTAATAAATAAATTATATAAAGATAGCTTAATTCTAGCACAATGCTGTATGCGATAAGCATCCCTGTTAATCCAAAAAAATAGGTTAATGGTATTGTAATTATGATTGTCAAAGCTATGTCAAAAAAATTTGTTTTCATATTGTTTTTTGTTTTGTTTATAGCATTGAATATTGAAGTTACTGGTCCCTGGGTCTGTATTATTGAGTAAATCAAAAAAAGAGGTATGAATGCTATAATGGCTATAAATTTTGGAAAAAGCCAGTTAATTAAAGAAGGCACAACAAGCAAAAATGGTATACAAAGGGCGATAGTAATTAGCAGGGTTACCTTTATCGCAGTGCTTGTTTGTTTTCCTATAAGTTTTTTATCAGAAAAGTTTTCACTGTTTTTTGACCACATTATTTCTGTTATAGTGTTAGAGATATTAGTTATTGCGATAGTGGTTATTCTCTGACCCAAATAATAAATTCCGAGGGTTGCAGCGTTAAGCAAAATCCCTATGGATATAGTTAATATTTGACTGTTTAGGTTTCTTACAAATGAGGCTAAAATATTCCAGCCTCCATACTGCTTTATTTCAGTTAGGTTAATTGGTGCATTTGTAAATTCTAGTTTTCTATAAGCAAAGTAATAATACATGAGTGATGTAACTATAGCAATAAATCTTGCTATGAATGCCCCTATGAGCCCCATTTGTAAAAATATTATAAAAATAACAGCAAATAGCAACGTTATTGCATTTTCAATTAGTGCTGCTTTAAGGACTTTGCCAAATTGGCTGAATCCCTTAAATAAAGTCATCATTATGGTGTTAATTGGAGTTAAGAGGAGGAATATGCTTGCTATTGGTACGAGTTCTTGGTGACTTATGCCTAACGCCGTCATTACAACAGGTCCAAGAAGGTTTAAAGCCGCAAAAAGAACAAGAGCTATCAGCAAGTTGATGCCAAATATAAATTTGAAAAGCTTTTTTATTTTTTTTCTGGCAGTGAAAGTCCAAAGAAGATTATTAATAAATTCTCCTCCGAAAAGCGTAACAAATCCAACAAGTACTGCCGGCAAGTAATTGTATATTCCATAATTTTCCGGGCCTAAATAATTTGAAATTATTAAGGTAAATATAAATGAAACTGCTGTTGGAAGCATTTTGCTTAAGTAATTAAAGGCGGTGTGCCTTGCAAACAAATTTGCATTTGAACCCATAATCATCACAAGTTTTCAAGTATTCTTTTTGTTATTGCTTTCCAATTGTATGTTTCTTTTATTTGTTGAATGTTTCTTTTTTCAATTAGTTTCTTTTTTTTGTCTGAAAGCGAAAAAGCACTCTTAATTGCCTTTGCAAGTTCTAAAACATTTTGTTCATTAACTAGGTAGCCGTTTAAATTTTCTTCGATAAGCCCCTTTATGTTTCCTATTCTGCTAGCAATAACAATTTTTCCACAGCTCATTGCATCAAATATTTTAATAGGGGAATAAAAGTAATCATATTTTTTTATTGTTTCATAGTTGCGGTCGTATAGTACAACGCATGCTTCACATGAATTAATGTAGTAAGCAAGCATATCAAAAGGAATATTTCCTAAAAAGTGCACATTTTTTATTTTTTGTTCTTGCACAAAATCATTTAGTTCTTTTTTTTGTTTTCCTTCGCCTGCGAGTAAAAATGCAGCTTGGGAATAGTTTTTTTGTACTTCCTTAAAAGCCAACAATGCGTTTTTCAAGCAGTGCCATTCTTGGAAGCTTCCGCTGTAAAATAATGTTTTTCCTTTTAGGTTATACTTTTTTGCAAGTTTGTTGTCAACTCTTTTTGGGTTAAATAGTTTTATGTTTGATCCGTGCCAAGTTAATAGTTGTTTTTCTTGCGGAATTCCATTAAACATTATTTTGTGTGTTCCAGTTACTTTGTCAGCAAAATTTACTGAGTAAAAAAACCATTGTTTTATCAATGGAAACATAAGATTTGTTTCTGAAGTCTGGATGGGCTCATTCATTTCAAGAATTGTTTTTGTACCTAATTTTTTTCCTTCAATAATCCCTTGGTTTCCAAATATTCTATTTCTTTGCCAGACAAGTTCAATTTTTTCTTTTTGGATTATTTTTTTTGCAATTCCTCCGAGTTCTAGAAATAGTTTTGCGTTTTTTGCAAGACTATTTTTAGGTAGTTGTATTCGCGAGTATGTAACTCCATCTTTTGTTTCATTTTCTTTTTGTCCTTCTCCTTTCTTACAAATAACAAAAACCTTATGTCCAAGTTCTTTTAGTGCATTAATTGTTTCCTGTACGTGGGTGCTTCCCCCATGAAATCCTGGAATTGAAATGTCTTCTGCAATATAAAGAATATTCATTTTATCACCAATTTTGGGTTTTTTCCGAGTAGGTGTAGGGCTTTACTAAAAATTAATGTGGGTTTTATTTTGTCCATTTCTTTTTGTCTGGGTTTTATGTCAAAAGTTCCTCTTGTGTAGCAAGGCCACTCTGTATTCCTTACTTGTAATGCAAATGTGTTCTTTTTTTTCGAAAAAAGTATTTTTGAATCAGTTGGTCCGAAAATTCCTATTGTTGGACAATTAACTGCTAGTGATAGGTGCATTAACCCTGAATCATTTCCTACAAACAAAGCGGCTTTTGAAAATAAGTAAGCCGCTTCACTAAGCGTGGTTTCTCCAGTAAGGTTAAGTATTTTTGAAGCTTTTGACTTTTTATTTTGTATTAACTTGCTTAGTAAAGAAATAGTTTCAGTGCTGTTAGTTTCGTCTTTTCCCCCACAAAAAACTAGTGGGTAATTTGCTTCAAGAAGTTTTTTTGCGAGTTCTGCATAATTATGGTTTCCCCATGCTTTGGCTTCTGTTCCTTTTCGAGTATTTGGATCAAAGACTATAAATTTATTTAATTTATTTTTTTTAATGATTAAATCAATTTTTTTACTCTTCTTTAATTTAATTAAGTAATCCTTGTTTTTGGGTTCTTTAATTCCAAGGGCCTTTGGAATCAATAAATAATTTTCTGTCCAGGACTTAGTTTCAAGTGCTGTTTGTGGGACAATATCAAAATTTGCGTTAACTTTGTTGCCTTTAAGAAAACCAATTGCATAAATTGGCTTTAAGTTCCATGCAATAATTGAAGCTTCGGCCGAGTCATTAAGAGACACTACTAAATCAAATTTTTCATTTTGTAGTTCTTCTGGGGTAAATACTTTTGAAATAGTTGGGGTGAGTTCTGCAATTTCTTTAACTGCTTTTTTGCAAAGCACTATTTTGTCTGCGTTAGGAAATTCTTTTGAAATTGAAACAATTGCTGGTGTTGACATTAAATAGTCTCCTATCCCATAAAGTTGAATAAATAAAATTCGTTTGACTGATTTTTTGTTAAATTCTATTTTTTGGTTCCACATTAGTTTAGTTGTTGTCCGAGCAAAAGGTCGAATGGCCTTTATTGCAACATACTTTAGTAGTCCTTGTCGGGATAATTCATTTTCAACCATGGAGTTTCCCCCAAATTAGACCTATTCCAAATACTATGCTTCTCATTAAGAGAATTATTGGGCTTGTTAGTGCAACGCCTAAATCTTTTTTTAGACTAAACAAAAAGAATTTTGTTCCTAAAAGGATGTGGGCTAATATTCCTGCGAGTATGATTGCCCAGCCAAGTGTCCAGAAAATTGAGATTATTGCCCCTAGTATTATTGCATAAAAACAAAGAATTTGCAGTTTGAGTGATTGTGGAGTGTAGGAATCTTTTAGCATTTTTTGTTTGTGTTTGGAATACATTTTGGGTCGATAGTAAGCTCTAAAAAATTTTGTTTTTAAGTATTTCTTCAAACTGTTTGGGTGTGTGTGGTATACTACTGCGTTGGGGTTAAAAATAATTTTCCATCCTGCTTCAGCAACCTTGTAACTAAGTTCAGGATCTTCTCCGCTAGCTTTTGGAAAACTTTCATCAAATCCTTTCATTTGTTTGTAAACATCCGCTCGGTAAGCAGCACTATAACTTCCTACCCAATCAAGGTGCTTTGATACTCGCATTATTTCATATCTGTCCTCAATTTCAATTTGAGAAAAGCGGCTAAGAAGTTCTTTTTGCTTTGTTTTGTATGCCCCTTGCACTGCAGCAACTTTTTTATCAGAAAAAGGGGCCAGCATTTCTTTTAGCCAATTACTTTCTACAATACAATCTGAATCAGTAAATAGGTATATTTCTCCTTTAGCTTTTTTTGTTCCTGCATTCCTTGCTTTTGCGGGTCCAGCATTTTTTTGATAAATATATTGTATTTTTTTTGATTTTGTTTGGTTAATTCTATTTGCAGTTTTATCAGTACTTCCATCATCAACTAGGATTATTTCAAAATCAGTTTTAGTTTTTTGTTCAAGAATAGAATTTATGCATGCTTTAATCGTTTTTTCACAGTTATAGCATGGAACTATTATTGAAGCAAACATATTACTTCCTCAAAAGATATTTTACAAGAGTAAGTCCGCCTTTAGCAATTCGTTTGAATTCCTTGGGGTGAGTTATTGCCTGAACTGCTTTAGCAGCCATATATTTTGGTCTAGTATAAAATGCGTTTCTTGATTCATCAGTAAGTTCATTTAATTCTTCAGAACTTAATCCCGGTCTACTCAAAAGAGTTCTATGTGTTCCGTCTTTGTTTAACCAGTCAGAAAACTTTTTTGCTTTTAAGTATCCTTTCTTTTTCGCCCAATTGTAAGTTTCAGTTCCGGGGTAAACCATTACTGGAAAGAATTGGGCTGTATCTGGGTCAATTTCTCTTGCAAAAGCAGCAGTCTTCCGTATAGTTTCTTTTGTTTCGCCTTGGTTTCCAAACATAAAACAACCATGAACAAGTATTCCTGCTTTCTTTGAGTCTTTCATAAACTGTCTAATCCCACTTACAGTTGTTCCTTTATGGATATTATTTAATATTTCTTGTTCAGCACTTTCAACTCCAACACACATAAGTCTGCATTTTGCTTTTTTCATCCATTGCAAAACTTCAAGTGGAACATCAGCTCTAGCATTACAACTCCAAGGGAGTTTTATTTTTCTTTTAATTAATTCTTTGCAAAGAGTGATTGTTCTGTCTTTGTCTTGTGTAAGTGTATCATCTTCAACCATTATCTCTTTTATTTCAGGCAAGTTTGTCTGAATCCATTCAAATTCATCAACAACACTATTTACACTTCTTTTTCTGTAATTATGCCCTGAAAAAGTTTGGGGCCATTTGCAAAAAGCGCATTTGTTTGGGCAACCTCTTCCAGTTAGTAAAGTTATTTCGGGGTATTGAATAGAAGGATAAAAATAATTTTTGAGTTTTAAGTGCTTTGCATAAACTTGAGAAACAAATGGTAATTTGTCGAGTTGTTTTTCAGTTGGAGCATTAGCAAGTTCATTTTTTATGATTTTTCTTCCTTTTCTCCAAAATATTCCTTTTACAGCACTCAAATCCTTTTTCTTCTCAAGTGTGTTAGCTAGTTCGCACAAAATATAGTCATATTCTTTTATTGCAACTGCATCAATTTTACTTTCCTTTAGACTTTTTTCTGGGAGTACACTAACATGATCTCCTACAAAAACAGTGAATGCGCTAGGATTTTCTTTTTTTATTTTTTCAACAACTTTTTTATCATTTTCAAAAGAAGGAGTAACTGTATCAATAATAATCAATTCTGGTGAAAATTCTTTAACTTTAGCTAAAGTTTCTTTTAAAGTAGTGTTTTCTCCAGATGCATCTAAAAGAAGTGTTTCGTGTTTAGCATTTTCTAGTGCTCCCGTAGCATAGGCTAACCAAATTGGGTAATATACACACCCGCCTTTTGATACTCCTGGGCTTCTTGAAGTACGTGAAAACTTATTTATGAAAGGTGGATTAAGCAATAGAATCTTCATTGAACCACAATATAAAGAAGGAAAGTTTGTTTATAAACATTCGTGGTACATTGCTAAGCATGTTTTTACAAAAGTAACTTTCTATACTTAATGCTGCCATAAAGTCGTGATGTTTTTACAAGAAAAACATACCCTAACCCAAGTAAGGCTATTAGAATTTTATTTGGAATTGAGTTTCCTTTAACTAAAACGATTCCTTGTGGTGAACTAAAATCAAATTTTCCTTTCCATAACCCTGTTGCAACTTCAAAATCTTTCCAAGGATTTCGAATAAAACCAAGTTTAACATCAAAGAATTCTTTTCCGCGAATTGGGTGTTTCTTGTAGAGAAGCGGATCAAATCTGTGAATTTTAATTCTTGACCAACCATATTTTAGTTTATCCAAAAGTCCTTCTTTTTTTAGCGAATGTTCATGCTTGAATTTTGCAGTTTTGTAAGTAAAAATCCCTTTATAGTTTTTATCAAATGCTCTAAAAGCAAGATCTGTATCATCTCTAAATCCAGTTCCTTTTTCGTTGAATTCTTCATCAAATCCATTAAGTTCCTTAAGAACATTTTTTCTCCAAACAGTAGCATTTCCGCCTGTGTCAGAGAAGGGGGATACAAATGCGATGTTTTTTTCAGTAAAATAGGATAGAATTGTACTTGCAAAATATTTTTCAAAAAAAATGTCTCCTGCGGACAAGCAAATGAATTCATTTTTTGATTTTTGAATTGCTTTATTTAATCCCTTTACTCTACCTTCGCCCTTTGTACTCATTACAATTAGATTCTTTTCTTTTTTTGCAATAGTTTCTCCAATTTCTTGGGTTTTATCAGAACTTTTATCATCTATTAGAATGACTTCAATGTTACCTGTAAATTTTTGGTTAAAACATCTTTTGATTACATCATTTATTTCGTCGCCTTGATTTTTTGAGGCAATAAGAAACGTTATTCCTTGTTTATTCATATGTATCTGCCATAAACTTTTCCAAACATTTAATGATGCCTTTAGCATGCTCGGTTTTTTTAATTTTCAAGTTCTTTATTTGTTTTAGTGCGCTAACAATTTCTTCAACTTCGCAAACAATAGCTTGTTTTTCTTTCTTTATTGCACTAGCGAGCTCAAGTTGGTGATCATTAGTGTGTTCATCATATTTTTTTTGTCTTGCAACTACAATCATTTTCTTTTCAAATTGCAGTCCAGTACCAATATTGCCTTCTCCTGCGTGAGTAATAAACAAAGAGCAATTCTTTATTTTGTCATCAAATTCAATTAGGCCCATGAACTTTTTGTATTCATAATGCTTTGGGGCATAATCGGAACTTCCAATTTGTGCATATACTGTTTCTTTAATTAGTTTCTTTTCAATAAGAGAATCTATTTCGACCAGTAACCGATTAAATTGTTGTGCATGTGTTCCAACACTTACAAAAATCATTTTATCACCCATATAATTTTGATTATTTAACATTTTGATTAACCTCTTCAATCTTTTTTAAAAATTCTAAAAATACGCCGTCTTTCTTTGAATCAGATGCCCCAATAAAGCCCTGGATGTCTTTAGGGAGACATGCTCCTCCATAGGCCTTACCTACTGACCATGGGTGCGTTCCAAAATATGGGCTGCAATGGATTACGTTGAGTGCAGTTTGAATATCTACTTTTTTATTAACTATTTGTGAATTATGTACAATACTGTTCCAAAAAGAAATGTTGCAAGCAAGCCACATATTGTGGATTAGTTTAATTGATTCTGCTGTTTCGCTGGTAGTAAAAAATATTTCTGTGTCTCTTGGTTTTGTTTCTTGACCAAATGCTATTGCAATAAATTGTTTTTGTTCATCTTCACTAAGTTTAGTATTACTCCCAAACACTGCCATCTTTTGATTTAATACCCCGCCAAGTGGAGTTCCTGCTTCAAGAAACTCTGGATAAAAAATAACCTTCTTTTTTATTTTTTCTTCTAGTCGTTTAGTTGTGCCAATTTCAACTGTGGACTTTAAAATATATCTCTCTATGTTATATTTTTTTTCTAGTTTATTGGTTAATACATCTTCAACAATAGAAGTTGAACATTTTCCGTTAATTGTTGGAGTTGGAAGACATATAACCCCACAGTCAAACGTTTCTTCGTCTTTAGGCGCTTTAAAACCATAACTTTCAATTAATTTTATTTCTTCAGGTTTGGCAAATACTTTAACATCTTGTCCTATTTCTCGCATATATTGAGCATATGCTTTTCCAACAAAACCAAATCCAACTACCAATATTTTATTCATGTTTATTACCTGCTAATTGTAATGCTTGAAATTAAATCATTTTTAACTAAATTCTAAAAAATACTTCCGCCTAATACTCCTTTAGGATAATATTTTTCCATTTCTTTCCATTGATAAATAAATAAATCTGCTATTGGATAAACTAGTTGTCCTGTAATGCTGGGCTTTGTTGGGCGACAATAGCTTTCAATATAAATAACTTTTTTTCCAAATAATTTTGCTAAATAACAAGTTACTAGGGCAGTATCTGCTCCAGTTGAAATTACAATATCTGGTTTTTGTTTAATAAATATTGAATAACTCTGAGTAAAGTTTTTTAGTAGTTTAATTGGGTTACGTGCTGGGCATTCTACAAAAAATACTTTCTCTCGTTTAGCTAAATCAGTTCCATCAGGCCTATTTAATGTAACAAAATAATGATCATATTTGTTGTAGAAAGGAGCTAATTGAAGAATTTCTTTTAAATGCCCGCCAGCGCTAGCGGCAATACATATTTTAGTTGATTTGATTTTTTCCAAACAATATCACTTTTTTTCATGCGTTAGATAGTTATTATTCTAATATAATTAAAATAAACCGCAATAAGGGCTAGTATGCAGATTATTCCTTGAACAAAAAGTATTCGTTTTACAACATTCTTTTCAGTTGTCGGGCTTATTGCCATAAAATAGTGAGTAAGACTCTTCTTTTCTTTAGGTGAGAGAAGAAGTCCAGTCTTTTGAGGAACTCCAAATGATTCTCCTTGGAATTTTGTTCTTGCTTTAAGAAATAATTCAATAAAATATAAAATCATCAAAGCAATCCCAATTTTTTCCATATCTCCTAATATTGAGATGACTGCAATACTTGCTCCGGCCATTAAAGTTAATGCGTCTCCGCCCAATATTTTTGCAGGAAACCAATTATAATAAAGGAATGCGATTAGAGCCCCAATTATTGACAAAGCAAATACGGCTGCTTCAATTTTTCCGTTGGCTATTGAAATTATTGCTAAAGTTGAAATAATTAATAATGCAAGTCCTGCTTCAAGTCCATTTAATCCAGCAAGCATGTTTGTTGCATTGCTTGCCCCAGTAACTCCAATAGGGATTGCGAATAAGGAATATGCAAACCCAAAACTAATTACTATTCCAAATGGTAAAAAGAATTCATTTGGAAGAAGACCTATAAAAGGAATTGAAATTGGCGGGTTTGCTATTCTAACAGCCATTAAAGGAAGTGCTGCAAAAATTGGAAATAAAGCGTGTTGCCATTGTCTAATTCCTTTTTTCCATCCAATAATATCATCAATAAAACCAATAAAAGCAATTATTGCGATTGTGCATAACCCTGCAAAAAATACTCCTAAGTCAAGCTTGAAGAGATTAAGGTAAGTTGCCACAAATATTCCACTAAATGCACCTAAAGCAAATCCAAAAAAAACAACTGCTCCGCCAAGTTCAGCAATTTTCGGTTTATTATAATTGTTCATATTTGTGCCAACAAATCCATGCTCATACATTTTTTTTATAAAAGGCGGCATGATAATAAGGACTGAAACAAATGAAACTATTGCAGGAATAAATTGAAAGATTTCTTGCATAGTAAAAGTAAGTTTTTTTTGTTTTTAAATGAATTGGTACGGCTAGTTGGAGTGCTTATTAAGTTAAAATCAGAGTTAGTTTTGTGTTATAAGAAGTTTATTTTATTATTTGGAATATCTTTATCCCTTGGCTGTAATACACTTCTTTGTAATAATTTTTTGTTTCCTCGCTGTTAGTCCAAACTTTAACTAAATTAGATTTATTTTCCGCACTGTTTAATATGAGCAATTCATCAGTTGATCTATAATAGTATATTGGGTCAGTTCCATTATAGAAATCATCAGGGGTGCTTTTCCAATTGCTTGCCATCAAATTCCATTGTTGTCTTGGAATACTATTTCCAGAACAAGTAACTGTAGTGTTATTGTCGACGCAAGGAATAATTCTTGTAACTCCTCCAGAGTATTTTTGAACATATTTTTGGTCAACAGAGTTATTCGCATAAAATTCAAATGAAGCCATACTACCTATCATATCTGAACTCAGTATGATATAATCTGCTCCAACTCCTTTAGATGCAATTTCATATGCTTTATTTGTGTCTGTAGTTGTGGCAAATGTTGCAAAGTATTGGTTTCCGCTTAATTTATTTAAATCTGCTCTGCCACCATAATTTCTATTATCCGCAGATACTTTTCTTTCAGTAAGGAATGCTAATATGTGCCCTTGATCCCACCAGTTAAACAATTTGGCATCAGTTGGTGTGTTGTTTTCTATCCAACTCATTGCATCTGTCCATTCTTTGTGCTGGTCAGTATAAGGAACATAATCTGGGAAAAATCTTGCTGAAGCTCCAACTCCAAGCAATATAATTGCAAATAAACAAACATAGATGATTTTTGTTTCAATTCCTTTTTGTGTAGTAAATTTTTTTAATCCTTCAAAAATTAAGTGTGCAACAATTGCTGCTGCTGGAGCAATTGCAAGCCCGAAAACAAAAGTAAATTTTAACTTATACCACGCCATGAATAAAGTTAGCAGTACCCAAAAGAAAAGTAGTAATTGAGTGTGTGAATCATGTTTCTTAAAAAACCATAATCCTAACGGGCACAGTAATAATGCAATGTAAGGAAATAGGATTAAAACATTATATTTTGTCCCAAAGAATTGATTTCCTACACTTTCTTCCCCAACAAGACTTGCAACAGTAGTTCTTTGCATAAGATCTGGAACAGTAATAAACATGAAGATGATTATGAAAAACCCTGCATAAAGTGCAAGTATTGCTAATATTGAAAACATTTTTTTGTTTTCATTACTCATTTTTGAGATAAAGAAAACACTTGCAACTATCGCAATAACTGCAGCTATTAATACTAATAATAAAATTATAGTTGAGTCAAGATTAATTGCGCTTCCTACATACCCTAAGGCATCTTTAATCCAATCTTCTCCATAAGCATAAGTAATAATGTGAAAAATCACCATTGAGATTAATACTTTAATTGAGAAAATGAGTGCATGGTTTTCAAGAAGATTTTTGTGGTCATGATGTTCGTGTGTTTCTCTGCTTGCTATTAAAACAACCGCAAAAAGCGAGTAAGCAATTACTATTAATGGTATTAGTAAGTACATGGACCAGCTCATGGCCATCATTCCAAAAAAGATTCCTCCAAGAGAGGCATTAATTAAATCATTTCGTTTTAATCCATTAGTTTTTACTGCTCTGATAAAAAATACAAACCCTATTACCATCCAAAGAAAACCAAATGCATTGTCTCCTTGTGCTCCTGCCATGGTTCTATATGCAAATGCGGGGGTTACAGCAGCAATAAATGCTGTGATAAGTCCTATTTTTTTGCTGTTGAATACTTCTTTTCCTAAAAAATATATTATTAAACAAATAAGTGCACCGAAAAAAACAGGGAAAAATTGAATTGACCACATGAAAAAATCTTTGTTAAATGGTTGGCCAAAAGAGATTATTTTATATAAAATTGTGCTTGTAACATGGTAAAGTGAAACTGGTGCAGCGAGAGCTCCTCCTTGTTGATAATATGCCAAAGGGTCAGGATTTGAAACAAATCCTTGTTTTACTAAATCCTCAACTATTCTTGCATGATAAAATGCATCAAATTCAAACAAATATTCATATCTCAGTAAGTGTCCGCGTATTCCAAAAGCTATTAGAAAAATGGCTATTAATAAAAGTATAATTACTCTGTTATCCCAAACCTTTTGAACTATGTTTTGAAAAACGTTTTTTGGGTTATGTAGGTGATGGTCTTCTGAATGTGTGTGTGAGTGTTCCAAATTAACCACGTTGATTGATTAATTCAGAAAGGAATACTTTTTAAAAGAAACTTTACCTGGTTGTTAATTTTTTTACTTGATAATATTACTAATAAATATGCTAAAATTTATTTTTTTCCAATTCCTATATAACTCAATCCATTTTTTTTAACAATTTCGGGGTTGTAGATATTTCTTCCATCAACTATTACAAGAACCCCTTCTTTTTTTATTATTTCAAAATCTGGTTGCTTAAACTCATCCCACTCAGTAAGTACTGCTAAAGCTTCTTTTCCTTTTAGACAATCCTGCATTGATTGGCAATAAGTTATTTTTTCTCCAAATACTTTCTTTGCCTCTTCCATCGCTTGTGGATCAAATGCACTTATTCTGCAGTTTGAATTAAGAAGTGCGTTTATTATTACAATAGAAGGGCTTTCTCTCATATCATTTGTATTCTTTTTGAATGCTAAACCCCAAATCGCTATTTTTTTTCCTTCAAGATTCCCTTTAAAAAATTCTTTTAATTTATTAAAAACAACTAGTTTTTGTTTTTTGTTTACTTCATCAACCGATTTTAAAATAGAAAGATCGAAATTGTGTTCGCTTGCAGTATTAATTATTCCTCTAACATCTTTTGGGAAGCAAGACCCTCCATATCCAATTCCGGGTGAAAGAAACTTTCCTCCAATACGCGGATCAGTTTGCATTACTTCTCGTATCGAATCAATATTTGCTCCAACTAACTCAGCCAAATTAGCAAATTGATTCATAAAACTAACTCTTGTTGCAAGCATTGAGTTACAAGCATACTTTGCGAGTTCAGCACTCGGTCTATCCATTGTAAATATCTGGGCGCCATTTAATGTAAATGGTTTATACAACTCCTTGATTTTTTCAATAGCACTATTTGATTCTCCCCCAATACAAATTCTTGGGGGTGTTAAGAAATCTACAATTGCATTGCCCTCAGCAAGGAATTCAGGGTTACTTATAACATCCACCTGAATTGATACATTTCTTTGTTGTAAAGTTTGATCAATTATTTCACTTACTTTTTTTCCAGTTCCAACAGGGACTGTGGATTTATCTACCACAATTTTGTCTGAGCTAATATTTTCTCCGATTTCCTTAGCCGCAGTAAAAACATAGTCTAAGTTAACTTTACCATTCATCCCTTGTGGAGTTGGAACACAAATTAGAATTATTTCTCCAAAATCATAAGCTTTCTTTTTGTCAGTTGTAAATTCAATTAAATTATTCTTTTTTGATTCAACAATTATTTCTTCAAGACCCGGTTCATAAATATGTATTTTTCCATTGTTTAAATCCTGAATTATTTTTTCATTAATGTCCAAGCATAGTACTTTGTTTCCAACTTTTGAAAAACAAGCCCCTGCAACAAGTCCAACATACCCCGTTCCGACAACAGTTATATTCATTCAATTCACTTTCAAAGTAGAGTTTTGAGTTTTAAAACTACTGTGGTACAAGCATATTTTATTCAAGCATTTTTTGAATATGCGCTGGTTTATATATTTTTTATAGTTATTTGTGTTATGTCCTTCAAAAATTTAGTATTTGGAACAGCAGGTATTCCAATTTCCACTCCTGATCACAACACAATTAATGGAATAAAACATGTTCATGATTTGAAACTTAGCGGGATGGAACTTGAGTTTGTTCATGGGGTAACTGTTTCTAGCGAAAAAGCGCCTTTAGTAAAAAAAGTCTCTCTTGAAAATGATGTTCTTCTAACCTGTCACGGTTCATATTATATTAATCTAAATTCAACCGCTGATAAAACTAGTGATTCTATTGGTAGGGTTCTTTCTTGTGCAAGAAGGGCAGAGGAAGCGGGTGCGTTCTCAATGACATTTCATGCAGGGTTTTACTTAGCTGATTCTCCACAAACCACTTTTGCTAATATAAAAAAGCAATTTGAGAGTATAACAAAAGAACTTGCTCATTCTTCAAATAAGATTACAATTCGCCCAGAAACAACTGGTAAAGCCACTCAATTTGGTTCAATTGAAGAACTTCTTTTATTGTGTTCACAGCTTGACAATGTTCTTCCCTGCATTGATTTTTCTCATTTACATGCTCGTTCAAATGGTAAAGTAAACTCGTATGAAGAATTTCGCGCCGTGCTTGAACAATCAGAAAAAGCGCTTGGAAAAGAGTTTCTAAAAAATTTGCATTGTCATGTATCCGGAATTGAGTATACTAATAAAGGCGAAAGAAAGCACTTGGTTTTAGCAGAATCGGATTTTAAGTACAAAGAATTACTTAGGGCACTAAAAGATATGGGTTGTGCAGGACTAGTTATTTGTGAATCCCCAAATATTGAAGAAGATGCGTTGTTGTTGAAAAAAACTTTTGAAAACCTCTAGTCTTCTATTTTAGTGTTTTATAAAAAAAGATTTTTGGACTTGTGAATAATTCACAAGCCAATAAATTAAGTAGTTTTTTTAATTTAGTTTCTTTTGTTTACTTTGTTTCTTCAATGCTAATGCATTTTACCGGACAAGCATTTGCTGCATCCTTATTGCATCCAGTATTTTTAACAATCTTAACAAAATTCTTTCCTTCTTTTTTTGAACCAATTAGTTCTGCTTTATCTCCTTTAAACAACCAATCAGTTGGGCAAATAGCAGCGCATGCTCCGCAACCAATGCAGGCATCTTGATCTTGTATTACTTTTGTTGGCATAATTACACCTCTATTGAAAAAATATCTTTATCCGTTTAAATAACTACCGTTGTGATGAATTTTTTTTTCTTGCAAAAATTAATCCTTATCTTTGCTTATTTCTTTTGCAAGTACCGCTGCGACAAGGTACATCCAGAGTAAATCAATTGTTTTTGCTACTGGTATTAAAATTTCTGCATCAACCCCTCTTGCTTGGGTAAAAAGCATTGAAGCAGGATTTAGTAAGAATGAAATAAAACTTGCCATTAAGGAAGAAGGGACAGCATTGATTATTATTGTTGAATATATTTGTCCTACCAAGTACACTAGTAAAAGCCAATATATTTTTTTCCAACTGGGCTTAAAGAAATCCATAGTTTTTGTCATTTTATTCACCGCAACGTTTTGTTTTATATTATAAGTTTAGGGTCTTTTTTTGATTTAAAGCTTTGCCTGCACTTACAAGACGAAGTAGAATAAACAATTGCCCTGTTTTTTGGGCAATTACAAAGAGTGAGGCAGCTCCTAGCAGGCTCCACACATGGTGCAGGGCCAAAGCCAATCCTTGCGAGTCTTAACTTCCGGGTTCGGAATGGGTCCGGGTGTTGCCCTCGCGGTATGGCCGCCTCAATTAAATTGCATCATGGAAAGTTTATAAAGCTTACTCTAAGAAGTTGATTTTTGCTAATATGCGGGGGTGGTTTTAAGAACCTCAAAGAAAGTATATTACTAGTGTTATTATGCCAATAGCTCTATCCCATAAAATCAAGGAAAGGGCAAGTCGCCTTGCTCGAAGAGAAAGACTTCTTAAGTTAAAATCTTCAGCAGAAAGAAAAAAGGTTATTACTGAAATAGCGCGCCATGAGTATTGGATAAAGGGGTATAAACAAGTTATTGCTGATTTGGAAAATAAATTAGCTAATCCGCATGTGGGGCTGGAGGGGGGTATTCCTGGAACAAGAGCTCAACTAATAAAACACTTGAATGATTCCTTAGCCATTACTCGTCAATCTCTTGAGCTTCGTGAATCTGCTAAAGCCAGAAAATTAAGTGAGTTAAAGAGCCAGAGAAGTGGAATTTGAGTGAGTTGTTTTTTTAATTTTAAAATTAGGTTGTTTTGGTTAATTGTGCCGGAGTACTTTCCGGCAAATAATTAAAATTTATTCTAAAGCTTTCTTTTTCTTGCTTCTTTTCTTAACCATTTCTTCAACTAGTTTAAGCCCTTGTTTTAAGTGAGCTTCTTTTTTTGCTCCCGCACAAATCATTTTTCCGTTTTTGAATAATAAGAAAGTTAATTTTGGTTCATCCATTCTTAGTATTGCTCCTGGAAACTGCTCAGGTTCATATTCAACATTGTCTAAGTTCATTGCAACATCAAATAAATCTAAATTGATGTCAAGTGATGCTGTAGCAACAAAGTTAACAATTTCGAATTCAATATGTCTTTTGATTTTTACTTCTTTTTGAACTTCGTGAATCATTTTGTTTGCTTTTCTTATTCCTTGTTCTATTTGTTCTTCAGAGTTTGCTCCTGAACAAATTACTTTTCCGTTTTTGAATAAAAGCATTGATACTTTTGGTTCCTTAATTTTTAGTATTGCTCCTGGGAATTGTTCTGGTTCATATTCAATATTTGGTATCCCAACAGCTAGTGAGTAGAGATCAAGATTTTGATCAAGTGAAGCAGCTGCAACCATGTTAACTATTGTGTATTTCATCAATAACACCCCGTAACGCAATTTCTTCGCGTTTAACCTATTTATAAATAAAAGTGAAGAGTTTATAAACCCCCTTTTTAAAGGGGGGTGTTTTTGTCCATGATAAAGAGTTTTTAGTATTTTTGGTTGCTTTGATTGATTAAGGGGTTTTTTCGGGCGGGTTTTATGAGTTGCTTTTTAAAGCTTTCCCATCCAGATTTTTGTATCTTACAGAAAAATGGTGAATTATAAATGAAGCAAGCAGGACATCCACGAAAACCAGGCAAGAGAGGAAAGACTAGAAGTAAGTTCAAGAAGTCTAGTCCAAAAGTTAGTGTTAATGATATTATGCAAGAATTTGCAATTGGTGAAAAAGTCCAAGTTGTAGCAGATTCTTCTTACCACGCAGGGTTACCTCACAAGAGTTTCCATGGTTTAACTGGAGCAATTACAGGTAAACGCGGAGAAGCTTATATTATTGATGTGATGAAAGGAAATCAACCTTTAACAGTAATAACAACTCCTGTCCACATAAAGAAATTAAAGTAAATTTAATTTATTGAAAGTTTATTGAAAAAAGGTGTAAAAAAATGGAAAACAAAATTATTTCAATGAAACCAGTTTCTCTTTGCGAAGTAAAAGAAGTTCTTAAGGGTAGAAAAACTGATAAAGAACTAAATTACGAGCAGGATTTGACTTTTAAGTTTGTTGAAAAATTTGGTAAATTAACTGAAAAGCAAACTAAAGATTTGCTTGAAGGATTAACTGAAATAGCTTTCCTTAAAGACAATGAACTTTTAAGACACGAAATAACTAATACTATTCCTACAAGAGTAGAGCAGTTACAGCTAATGCTTCCTAAAGGAGTAGCTCCTAGCGAAGACGAATTAAAAGCAGTAATTGAACTGACAAAAAAGTTTGAAGATAAACTCGAATAACTGTTATTCGAGGGTTTTTCTTTGAAAGAAATTATTTTAAGGAGAACGCAGTAGATTTAGATTAATAGTTTAAAATATAGTTTAAGATTAAATTTGAGATTATTTTTTTGGGTGAATGAAGATGACTGCAGAAGAAAAAGCATTAATACTAGACTTTATGCCAACTGGTAAGCCATCGGCCTCAAAAACTGAAGCTATTGCACAAGCAGTTGGAAAAGATTTTTTTACTTTGCTAGAAATTGTTCCAAAAAGTGGAATTAAACTAGCTGTTGGTGAAGAAGTTTATGTGGGAAAAGATGAACGCCCAAAGATAGAGCTTGTAAAAGGAAGAATTTCTTACAAAGACCTTACTTCAAATTCTCTTTCAGAACTTGAAGATGTAATTACTAAAATAGTTAGCGAACAAAAAGAGAAATACTTGGCTTTTTTTAATACTTCTAGAGCAATTTCTCTTCGAAGACACCAGTTAGAACTTTTGCCAGGAATGGGAAAGAAACATATGCTTGCAATACTTGATGAAAGAGAAAAAAAGCCTTTTGCTTCACTTGAAGAAGTAGTTTTGAGAGTAAAAGGAACTCCTGAGCCAGTTAAATCAATTGTTAAGAGAATAATTGAAGAACTTGAAGAACCTGAAGACAAACACTACTTGTTTGTTAGACCCCCTGCTGAACCAAGACCTATGCAATATAGTCACGGTCCAAGAAGATTTTAGTGATTAAGGTTTTTTTTGCCTTAATTTTTGTTTTCTTTTTACCTTAAACAATTTAAATAAGGTGTGTATTACTATTGAGTTGATATTAAATGGGTCTATTTGAAAATCTGCAAGACTTAATGTTAAAGTATCATTTTCGTCCGGAAAAAAAACTCTCTCAATTTTTTTGTATTAATGAAGCCTTATTATTGCATTTAGTTAACTTAGCAAAAATTCAGAAAGGGGATGTAATTTTAGAAATTGGCCCAGGAACAGGGCTTTTAACTCGCAAGCTTTTAGATAAAACAAAAAAAGTTGGGGCTAGTGTAGTTGCAATTGAACCTGATTCGGTAATGCTAAATGTATTATCAAATGAATTTGCTACTGAGATAGCAACGGGTGAATTAAAACTAATTGAAGGAAGTGCCCTTGAGGTTGATTATTCTTTGTATGGAGTAAACAAAATTGTTTCTCTTCCGCCTTACCACATTTCTTCTGATCTTCTTTCAAAAATTAGTTTGAGTACTGGGCTCACAAAAGTAATTCTTGTACTTGATAGAGGATTTGTTCAAAAACTAACTGCTTTTGAAGGTTTGACAGAATATGTTGCTTTAACAGTATTAGTGAATTTGAATGCAAAAGTAGAGATTGTGGAAGATATTATTGAACAATCAAGTTTTTTTCCTGCCCCTAATTGCATTAGTTCAGTTGTTCAACTTGATTTTGATATAAAAAATAATTCGCGAGGGTTTTTTGTTTTTCTTAAAGAACTTTTCAGACACAAAAATAAGGATTTGCAAAAATCTCTTCGTCAATCATATGGTTTTTTGGGCAAAAAATTTAATTGGAGCGAGAAAGATTATGAACAAAAAATTCAGGGCTTAGATTTGCCTCAAAAAAAGGTTTACTTGATGAGTCCGCCTGAATTTTTAAAAGTTTTTGATCAGTTTAACTCCCTAGTGGCAAAGAAAAAGAATAATGCTAAGAAAAGTAGTAAGAAAAGAAAATAACCAAAAAAAACAATTTATTTTTAATTTTAGTAAATTGTCTCTTTTAATTTTTTTATTTAATAGTCTTCAAAATTATTCTTTTGAAAGCAAAAGGAATGCTCTTTAGCGCATATTGTTCAGCGCACTTGAGTTTCTCCTTGTTCTCAGCGTAAATAATTAACAAAGTTTCTCCTTCGTTAACCTTGTCTCCAACTAATTTGTGTAACATTACTCCTGCTGTAGGATTTCCTGGTGCACCAGCAAATCTAGCGATTTTAGTTACTTCTTTAATATTAATTTCTTCAATTACGCCGCTTGTTCCGGATTTAAATTCTTTATGGAAAGGTGCGTGAGGAACTTTTTCGCTTGAGTCAATTTTCCCATTTTGGGCTTTAATTATTTCTTTCATTTTCTTTAGGGCTTTTCCTGTTTGTAATATTTCAAGTGCTTTTGCATAACCTTTTCCAGTTTTGCTTATTCCGGCCATTTCAAATAAAACTCCTGCCAGTTCGCATGATTTCTGTGCAAGATTATCAAATCTTTTTCCTTCAAGAGTTTCTAAGGCATACTTGGCTTCAAGTGCTGCACCAAAAGCAAGTCCGCAAGGTTCTTCTCCATTAGTAAGAACTGCTTCAACGCGCATTCCGATTTCTTTTCCAACTTGAACAAATTTCTTTGCCATTCTAAGCGCAAGAGTTTTATCTTTTATTTTAACAAATTTTCCAACAGGCAAATCAATTACAACAAATTTACTTCCAACACTAGCTTTTTTTGCGAGAACTGAAGCAATTACTTGACCTTCGGGATCAAGTGAAAGAGGGTGTTCAATTTTAATTATTTTATCGTCAGCTGGTGCAAGATCAACCGCTCCGCCCCAAGCAATTACTCCACCATGTTTTTCAGTAATAGATTTTATTTTATCCATTGTTAATGAAACATCTGCAAGTACTTCCATTGAGTCAGCAGTTCCAGCAGCACTAGTAATACTTCTTGAACTAGTTTTAGGCATGTATAACCCGGCAGCAGCAACTATTGGAACAATAATCATTGTGGCTCGACCATTAGTTCCACCAACACTGTGTTTATCCACAATTGGTCCTTTAGCGAATTGTATTTTTGTTCCGCCATCAATTAGAGCTTTAGTCATTGAGATGGTTTCATCCATATCAAGTCCGCGCATATAAATTGCGCTTACAAAAGCAGTTGCTTCAATTTCACTTAATCTTTCATCGGAAATATCTTTTACAACTTCAATTATTTCTTGCCTTGTTAATTTTATTCCCATCATCTTTTTCTTTATTATATCAAGACTCTTTAGTGGGTCAGTAGGTTGAGTAGTAATTATGCTTCCGCTTTTTGCTCCAAGTTTATCAAGTACTTCATGAAATAAACCTAATTGGTCTTCGTTAACCCATTTTTCTGTAACATCAACAACTGCAACACATTTTTTTTGAGTTTTTTTATTAAAAAGTTCAAGTCTGTCTCCAGCCATTACTCCAAGTTCTTTAGCATCTTTTTCATTTAGTATTGCAACTAATTTTCCCGCACTAATATCAAATCCTTTTACTCGTAAATCTTGGATATATCCGTCCATGCCCATTTAATTCACCATTTTTTTAAAAAAGAAGGATTTTGGAGTATTTAATCCTTATTATAGAGTTTTATTTTTTAGGATAAGCTTCTTCAATTAGTTTTTCTTTGCCTTCAAAATCTTTTCTTATTGGGGCAATCATTAGGTCAAGTTCTTTTGCTAAAGCTGTTTTTAGATCCATTGGGTGAAGCTTTCCTTCTTTGTATATATTTTCAAGTTCTTCAAAAGTTGAGAAAGAAATATTTCCCCCAAACTTTTCAGGTCTTTCAATTGTAAACTTTTCTTTAGCATCTTGTTTTCGCACCATTACAACATACTTCATGAAAGCCATTACACCATTTCCTTCGGTTTCTTTTTCTGGACAAAAAGCTTTGTTTAATTTTGATTTAATATCTGCAGTTTTCTCAATCAAATCAATCTTTGAATTAGGGTCAGATGAAGACATTTTTCCACTTGCAGATAAACTTGGAACAAGTGGAGTCATTACATCCACTCTTGGCTTGTAATTAAGTAGTGGAAGATTTTCTCTTGCAAAAACAAGTATTTTTCTTTGATCAACTCCTCCATATTGTATATCTACTCCCAAATATTGTTCATCAAGCGCTTGCATTATTGGATAAATTAAACCCGATAACTTTGGATTGTCTCCAAACTTTACTACATCGCTTGCAGCTTTCATTGTATCATGTACTGTTGTAAAAGTTGACATTTTCAACACATCCAGCAAGTAGTCTTTTTGTAATTGAAAACTTGTCCCTTTAACAATTTCAAGTTCTGAAATATCTGCTCCCGCACTTTTTAACATTCCTTTAATTACAATATTATAATAGTCAAATCTTTTTTCGAGTAAATCCCAAGGGCAATTATCCATTGCTCCGTGCAAATCCGCAAGAAGTATTTTTACTTTAAACCCTGCTTTTAAAAAATCAGCTACTTTTGTAGCCCAAACAAAATAACCAATATGTGGTCTGCCAGTAAT
>Ga0172379_10001810_pt1 | contig 40811 bp, 15 predicted proteins | sample GrowelOW334metaG_FD_119756 | JGI IMG/M metagenome (GOLD analysis project Ga0172379, IMG submission 119756) | Groundwater microbial communities from an aquifer near a municipal landfill in Southern Ontario, Canada - Groundwater well OW334 metaG | ecosystem: Environmental > Aquatic > Deep... | reverse complement strand
TCCTTACAGGAGCAGTATACTTTTTGGATATTTTATTTCGTACCTCATAAAATATCTCAAGAAAGTCTTGCGGAGTGGGTCCCTTCCCACTCCTCACCTCACAAAATATTAGAAAAAGGTTTTACGGAATGGGTCCTATCCATTCCTCACCCGCTTCGGCAATAGTTGGAATAAGTTCGACATTTCAAATGTCATGGACCGGGGTACAACCCCGTTCCGGCGATAGTACTTTATAACTTGATGAACTTCGTGGTATGATTAAGTAAACAGGCTATGACATTTTCTTATTTTCAAAAAAACATAGTAATATTGTTTGTTTGCGTTCTCTTGGCCGGTCTTTTTCCGGGTATTTCTTTTGGTGCTGTTTTACGTCCGGACCTTGCAAAAGACACTCTTTCGAACGCTACCCCCGGAGTTTCTGCGAATCATGAAATTCAGTTTCGTGTTCCTCAAGCCGTCCCGCCTTCGGGGAAAATTATAATTACTCCGGAAACTGATGCGCTGTTAATACCTCTTGCGTTTACTGTTTCCGATATCGATTTTGCGGTTGCTGTTTCGTCGAGTACGGCGTTCGCGGAGCGCGTCTTGTCTGGTGCTCCAAGCGCGACGGAAGAAGGGGTTGTTATCCAGACCGGATTTTCCGGCTCTTTTACTTTTATCCTCAATTCATCCGAGGGGCTTGATGTCGGAAATGTTGTGCGCATTCGTCTCGGTACGAATACATCATACGGAGAGAATGGGGTAAATCAACTCGTGAATTCTGATACGGCCGGATCGTATAAAATACTCATTCAAACGAGGGATGGCGCGGACGTGGTGATTGATTCCGGAGGAACTATGATTGCCATAATTGAGCCGGTTAGTGTGGGTCCGGTAGATACGACAGACAGAACACCGCCTGTATTATGGGGAGGGCTGCCAACCGGTCTTTTGCCGGGCGGAACAAAAGCAGTCGAGCTCTCGGTGCACACAGACGAGTTGGCTACTTGCCGTTACTCTACAACTTCCGGTGTTGCGTATCTCGCGATGACCGGTGTGTTTCCGACCGATACGAAAATCGTAGCCGGGGATCATTTGCATTATAATGCCGTAGCGAGAAATCTTACGGACAGTACCTCGTATTCATTTTATGTACGATGCAGAGACTGGCGACATAATGATAATCCGGATGATTATGTCATTTCATTCAACGTCGGCGTTGTTCCAATCGTTGGCGGTACGGGATCCGGATCGGGAACCGGAGGATCGGGTTCAGGAATCGGGTCGGGAACCGGAGGCGGAAGCGGCAATTATACGGGAAGCGGGACAAGAAGTCCCGGCGGTGGCGGAGTCGGTGAGCCCGGCGGAGGAAATTATCTAAAAACCGCGGATATAACCATTTCCGGAACGGCATATCCGTCGTCTAATATCCATATATTGCTTGACGGAAAAGAAAAAATTTCCGTAGCAGCGGAAACAGGAGGGAAGTTTTCGGCAAAAATTCTCGGGATTGAACGCGGTACATATACCTTCGGAATGTACGCCGTTGATGCCATGGGAGTTCGGTCATCCATTATTTCGTCCACCGTTTCTCTTATTGCCGGGACGATGAATACGGTTTCGGGAATTCTTTTTCCACCGACAATAGCAGTGGAAAAAAATACGGTAAACCCGGGAGAGGATCTTGTTTTTTCCGGAAAGTCTGTTCCGCTAAGTGTGATAGAACTCTATTTCGGAGAGCCGACTGAAAAGTTTGAGGGTGGTGCATTTTCAGCCACCGGTACGGCGGATACGAGTGGTACATGGAGGGTAACGCTAAAAACAGACAAAACGAAGATTGGAAATTATTCGGCACAAGCACGTTCGCTTTTATCTCTGAATGAAATAAGTGGAATGAGCGCAAAAGTTCCTCTTGGAATCGGAAAAGAAGCGGCGGCAGATGTCTCTCTGCGAACCGACCTGAACAAAGACGGCAAAGTGAACCTTGTGGATTTTTCCGTCCTTCTTTTTTCTTGGGGAACAGATGACCCGGTTGCGGATATAAACATGAACGGAAAAGTGGATCTGCAGGATTTTAGTATTATGATCTATTATTGGACTGGCTAGCCCGCGAGGCATCTTTTTCGCGATCTTCGCTTTATTTTCCCAAAAAAATATCGGGGCAGTACTTTTGTACAGCCCCGATATTTTTTTGGGAAAATAAAGCGAATCTCATCGAAAAATCCCGCCTCGCGTGCATCCTGATGTTTGAAACGTAGGACATTGGCGTTCTTACTTTATAAACTTGATAACTTGATGAACTTTATAACTTGCGTGATTACGCACGCGTTATCCACTTTTTTATTTTATTTTTTTTCTCAACTTTCTGATATAATATAAATAAGAAGTGAAAATATTTTTTCACCGTAAATTTCAAAAAAATAAAAAATTATGAATTCTTTTTTGCGAAAACTAAGAAGGGAGGGTGTTATAAAACAAGAGGATGTTGCGGAACAGCATCTGCCGACCGCACAGACATCAGCGAATGCGGGAATGGTTCCCGCGGGCGTTTCCCAACTTCCCGTAGATGTGTATCAAACCGATGAACACATCGTGGTTTATGCGCAAATTCCCGGACTCGACATTTCCAAACTGGATATCTCGATTGAAGGAGATAATGATATTGTGACAATCCAAGGCGAATACAAGCGTCCGGAAGATGAGGCACATAACGGTCTCGGTAAAGGAGAATTTTCACTGGAAGAGTGCAGCTGGGGGCAGTTTTTTCGACAGATTATTTTACCTCAAGAAATAGATGCGACAAAAGCGGAGGCAAAGGTGAAAGATGGAGTACTCTTCCTGTTACTTCCCCTGAAAGGGGTTGCCGCAAAGAAGTTTAAAATGCGCGTCGTGAAGATCGGTGAACATATTGAACCGCAGAAAGAAACAATCGCCACAGCGACAATTATTCCCCCGATGACAGTCACTGCATAAAAAACTTTTCCTGCCGACGAAATTTGTTTATGAGAAACAGAACAAAAAAAATTTTCCGCGCCCTTTTTTCCGTCGCCCTATTGTTTTTTGGCGGCGTTTTTTCCGTATCCGCCGCAACCCTTTCTTTTACTCCGAGTTCGGGGTCGTTTAATTCCGGAAAGCCGTTCACAGTGGCGGTAACCCTTGACGGTGCGGGAGAGGCGGCAAATTCATCGGAAGCGATAATAAAATTTGATAAAACCGCCCTTGCTGTGCAAAGTGTCTCAAAAGACGGTTCAGCTTTTAGTATGTGGCCGAAAGAACCCGCTTTTGATAATAATGCCGGCGAAATTACTTATACAGGAGGAGCGACGACCCCGGTTTCCGGAAAAAAAACAATTTTTTCAATTGTCTTTAAAGGTTTGAAAGAGGGAAATGCGGTGGTTTCTTTTTCTTCCGCCAGCATCCTTGCCGGTCCGGGAACGGAATCATTGTCAGGGACGAGTTCGGCGACTTTTACCATAACCAAGGCGGCAACTTCGGAAAATATTCCGACGCCAACTCCGACACCTATCCCGACTACAACAGGTGGTTCTTCTGCTCTGCCCGCTATTCCCGTTATAACTTCGGACACACATTCTGATACTGAGAAATGGTATAAGGAAAACACTGCAGTTTTTAAGTGGAACGTTCCTCGCGATGTGGATAATGTTCGCATACTTCTCGATGATGTTCCAAAATCTGTTCCATCAATTTCCAATACGCCGCCCATTTCGGAAAAAGAGTATAAAGATGTGGGAGATGGAACGAAGTTTTTTCACGTTATGTTCCACAACAAAACCGGTTGGGGGACACCCGCGCATCGCCAGTTTTTGGTAGACACCACTCCACCGGAAAAATTTACCATTGAGTCTCGTTCGGATACGCCGAATCCGGGAGATACCTCGCTCGTGTTTCCGGTAATCGATAAGGCCTCGGGTATTGACCATTATGAATTATCTATCGACGGGGGAGCGTCGTCTACAATCCAATCGAAGGATGTTTCTTCAAAAGGAGAATATCGTTTGGAGACGCTTCCCGAAGGCGAACATTCGGTTAAGATTCGAGCTTTTGATAAGGTTGGGAATATGACGGAGGCGGAAGCGACGTTTGCTGTCGCAAAACCCATTCCGATTGCTTCGGGTGTTACAGGGGATCAGGTTGTTGTGCAAGCCGCGTCTCCTTTGCCGATTTGGGTGGCGTTCATTTTTTTGGCGCTCGCCATATTTCTTGCCGGGATGCTTTATTCCGAACGAAGAAAGTTTGCCCGTGAAAAAGAGGAGCTCAAAACCGAATCCGACGAAGCGGGGGATAAGCTTGGAAAGATATTTACCGCCCTTCGCGACGAAGCGGAGGAACAGATTCGTGCTCTTTCCGGAAAACCGAACTTGTCGGATTCCGAACGAGAAATTTTGGAAAGACTCAAAGAAGCCATGGATTTATCTGAAGAACTGCTTGAAAAGGAAATGGAGGACGTGAGGAAACTCCTCCGATAAAATTTCTATTTCTATTTTTGTTTCATGTTTTTTTCGCGATTATTCCGCGCTCTTTTTTGTCAGATCTCACTACTCACACCATCGATGTAAAACCTCCCATATGGGAGGTTTTACATCGATGGTATAAATTGATATACTGTGGCATATGACAAAACCGCGAAAAGAACCGAGATCGAAATATGCAAAAGCAAAGCCCGAGAGGAGAAGCGATGATGAACATTCACTTGAAGATCGCGCGCGGGAATATCTCGCTTCCGGAACCGTCGGTGCGTATGTGACGCAGATCACGCTCGCGCTTGTTATTCTTTCTGGTGCGGCCGCGCTCGGTGCCTTGGCTCCCGGGCTCACGGTCGGTGCGGCGCAATGGAGGCGTTCAATGCGTTATTCCAAAAAACAAATAACGGATGCCGCCGGTAATTTACGGAGAGGAGGATATATGGAAGAATTCACCGGCAAAGATGAAAAACAACGTGTTAGACTGACAAAAAAAGGAAAGGTGTATTTTCAAAAAATACTTTTTGAGGATGTGCGGCTTCCGGAGCCAAAAAAATGGGATGGGAGTTGGACCTTTGTTCTTTTTGATATACCGGTACAATTTGCAAAAGAAAGAACGGCATTTCGTTGGCGTTTGAAAGACCTCGGTTTTTATCAGTATCAAAAAAGCGTTTGGGTTTATCCGCACCCTTGCGAAAAAGAAATTCTTTATGTTGCCGATTATTTCGGCATCGGAAAATATGTTGAAATACTTGTGACCGATCATTTGTCAGAGGAGCGGGATATGAAAAAATATTTCAGGCTGAAATAGCATGAAATGAAAAGAAGGGAAATTCATCATCGATGTAAAACCTCCCATATGGGAGGTTTTACATCGATGGAGGTGGTGGGTAAAATTTTATCGAAAGCCGAAAGCCGAAAGCCGAAAGCCGAAAGCCGAAAGTCCCAACTCCGCCGGAGGCTTCGCGGGGCAAGCGAAAGGCGAAAGTCATTAATCCTCGGCGCGACGGCGTTATTCGAGTTGAATATCTCTCCTTTTCAAAAACTGGAAAGGTGGGCGAACGTCGAAAGTTTATGTTATGGTACGACAATGATGACGAATATTACGTTTTCTCTTTATTTGTGGCGAAACGGTGTTTCGAGAGCGTTCTTTTTCTGTCATTTATCGGTATTTTTTGGCTGTTTTAAAAATGGGAAAAACTGTTGATAACTCTGTATTTTTTTTGTGTTTTTTAGGCTGTAAAAATGATATAATAAATGGGTAGTAAAAACGGAAAAATAAAACACAAAAACGTCGCTCAAAGTTACTATGAAGTTCTGGAGAAGGATTACAAAAAATAACATCCTTTCTTTTCCCGTATGGTTGGGAGGAGCTTTTTTTGTTGCGCTCGTTCTCTTTGGTTTGCGAATGGTTTTTGCGGGCAACGATACAAAGACTATTTATATTTTTCCGACGAAGGTTGATTCGGTCGGGTGGGAAAACGAAGAAAATTCTTTTGAACAAAACCTTTCAGCGAAAGCGGTCTTTTCGGATTTCAACGTAAATAATTCCGGACACATTTTGAAAACAGCGGACACGATTCCCGCCGATGGTGTGTCAAACGAAAGTGATTCGTTTTCTTCAGAAAACTCAAAAGAAGAATCTTCTGTGTTGAAAAGCGATGAATTAAAAAATTCTTCCGTTCCGTCGTCAGATGAAAACGTTTCGGACAGTTTACCCGCCGACACCGCTTCGCCGTCGGCACCTCCTTCTTCTCCGGCTTCTTCGGAAAGCGTGAATTTGGAAAATGATACTTCCAGCGCTGAAAGCGGAACTGTGATTCAATCGCTTCTTAAAAATATTTTCACTCCTCTTTTTGCGGAGGAGATCACGGCGAAAGAAACGGCGGTTGAGAGTGATGCAACGAACGACGGACTTGGGGGACGCACCGCCACGGACGGGCGGAACGACCCCCAAGTCACGGACGCGAACGACGGACTTCCTCCGGTCACGGACGGTAATACAACAAACGACGGACTTCCTCCGGTCGCGGACGACGATAATCAAGATACTGCGGTATGCGAGATTAAGGGAAAGGAATGTCATACGATGGAACTTTCGGGATTCGGTATCGGTGGCGACACATCTCTCGGGGAAATAAAAAATGTCCAACTTCGTGTATCTCTCGGTGTGAGTGGGGAGGAGGGTCCGGACGAAAGCGATCGGTTGTTTGTAAAATACTTTTATAAAGGCGAGTGGTATCTTGCGGATGCGGTCGTACTGAACAAAGAAATTTCCAATGCGCAAAACGGCGGACATTTTCTCTACGCCATGCCGGACATTAAAATCTGGGACGACCTTTCGAATATCAAGGTGTCGCTTGAGTACGACCGAAACTCCAACACAAAAACAGAAGTGTTTATCGACAGCGCATGGCTTGACGTTGCATTCAAATCTCCAGACGAAGAAGAGACCGTACCTGAAGGGAACGTCGCTTTTGATCTCAATACGGAGGAAGTTTCCAACAATCCCGATATTCTTGCCGTTTCTCTGAACGAAGAAATCCTCTTTGATTATCGCGGAGATGCTGCGTCGAGAGGTCTTCTCATAAAAACGGATAAAATTCGCTACAATGGACTTTCCGGGCAGAAGGTGTATTTCAGTGTTACCAATACGACCGACTCGGAAAGTACGTTTGACTTGAATATGTATTTTCCCGAAAACGGCGGGGAAATACAATCACTTCAAAAATGGACGCGCAATGTTCCGTACGAAACGAGCGTGTCGGAATATAAACCGCTGACGTATTTTTGTGAAGGTGGTTGGGAACTTGCTTCTACAACCAAAGGATCAGAGCCAAAAGATCCTCCCGAATATTCCTGTAAGGCATCGGGCGAGTTTGAACAGTGCGGTGAGTTGAATTCCGACAAAGTGAATTGTACCGTTCAAGATACAAAGATCGGCGTTCGCAAAGAAACAAAATATAAAAACGCATGGCAGAATTTTGAGGTCGGAGAAAAGCGCAAAGAAAATGAATTTCAAAACGAACTGCAGAAAATTGCCGGATATTTTCAGGGTAAAAAATACAGTGTCGCCGTTCCGGAGAGAGCCAAAGAAATTTGGGAAGGGGAGCATTTGATCTTTCCGAATCAGACCTTGTATTTCCAAATGGAAATCGCTTATCCGACCAATTCTCGCGGAAGATTTTACATTAAGGCATCGAACGGCGACGGAGTGGCTCTTATTGGACCTCGTTTTGACAGCGGGTGGAAATATCGAATTCCCGTTACTGTGGTTTCGGATGAAAACAATGCCGCATCGGCAGTGGGTGAACTATTCATAAAAATCGATGAAACCGTTTCCGATTTTTGGAAAAAGGTAAAAGATGACGGAAGCGATATTCGGTTTGCTTCTTCCGAGGGGGCGGAATTTTCGTACTGGATATCGGAATGGGACAGTGAAAAAAAGATTGCGGGAATATGGGTGGCACCCTCCGGTGTTTCTTCAAATTCAAAAAATACTTTTTATCTGTATTATGGAAACGAGAAAGCGGAGAGCGAAAGCGACCCTTACCATCCATTCGCGCACACGACCCTTCGTGATGTTTTTCAAACGTCGCTTGCTTTTGAAAAAACAAATTCACCCGTTACTATCGTAAGTTTAACTGATAAAAATGAAGTGGAGGTTGCCGACTCTCCGAGAGTAACGCTCGACCGCGGTGAAACCGCCTTCGCTCCATTTTCCAATTCTACCGGTGTGATTCGGTCTCTCGGTCCTATCATGGCCTATTCGCAGGTTGCGGGAAAAAATGTTTTTGCTCCGATCGCCGTACGCGAAGGTGATGAAGTTTCAACAAAAGAACTTTCCGCCGAATATATTTTACCGGAAGACGCGAGCCGTGTTCGGGTGAATTGTTCTTCTTCGAATGAACCGTTCAAAATTACAATAACAGATCCGGATGGCTCGGTGATTGAAGAGGGGGAGTGTTTTGGAAAGGAAGATCTTGTATTTCCAAATGTTTCGGACCGGGGTACAACCCCGCTCCGGCAGACGGAAAATGTTTCGGACCGGGGTACAACCCCGCTCCGGCAGACGGAAAATGTTTCGGACCCTGCCTTCGCTCAAAGCTACGGCGAGGCGAAGCGGGATACTGGTTCGACCCCTTCGAATTCCTCAGTGCAAGAAAGCTCACCGCAAGCAACCCTGCTCCGGCAGACGACTACGAATATAAATTTTCCGGCGGGTTCGATTGTTTCATCAGGGTATACTGTCGGAGGTACGTTCGCCGCATACTTTGATCAAGTCGGTGCGACGGAAAATGAAATCTCAAACCAACTGTGGGGGGCGCCGCAAGCTCGCGGAGCGGGTGCATCAGGCGAACCGATTTTGTTTGGTGATGAGGAAAATTCTCCCGTGTTCGGGGACATTGTCGATATCAACATGAAAATCGATGTGCTCGACGATTCCGTTGCTGTAGTGAAAGACTTACGAAATGAGAACGAAAAAGCGGAGTTTAAAACGCCGAAAATAAATGAAATCGTCGGGGAGCTTAAGGATTTTAACGCTAAAGACAAGCCTGAATTTCGTTTTCGATATAAACAACAAAGGAATATTTTTGTAAAATTGTTTCGCGGAATATTTGCAAAGCAGCAATTTTCTGTGAAAAATATTTCGCTTTCCGATCCGAATGAGGGCGCGATGGATGCTGATTTTGATATTGCGTATGTGGAGAACGGCGAATGGTCGCTCAAGATGAAAAAAAGTCCGGCGAACTTCCGCCCCGGAAAATATACTTTGAAGATTGAAGTTGACGAAGGGGGGACTGTTTTTACTGATGAGATGAACTTTTATTGGGGAGTGCTCGCAATCAATTCAAACAAAGCGGTTTTTGTTCCGGGTGAAGAAGCGGTTCTCCAAATGGCGGCGCTTGCCGATAACGGCGACACGGTATGCAATGCATTTCTCATCTTGACGATCACTTCTCCCGACGGCATTGCACGCGAGGTTCCCGTGGAATCGCAAAGCTCATGCGGCTTCAATAATGTTACCGACAATCCCGATTATCTTTCCTATTACGAGATAAAGGGACCCGGGACGTATAAAATGAATCTGCTTCGAGAGGACGGCAACGGTGTGTTGGTAAACCGGATTGAAGATTCATTTGAAGTTCGCGAGAGCGTTCCGTTCATTATTGAACGCATCGGGGCGACGCGTATTTGGCCGAAGGCATCGTATGTGATGAAACTTTCCGTTACTTCCGTACAGGATTTCAAGGGACAATTCACGGAAACCGTACCGAAAGATTTTGAGTTGTTGAATATCAACGGAGGAGATACCGATCTTTGGGGAAATGCAAAACACATCGTGTGGGATGTTGATATGAAGGCCGGCGAGACAAAAACTTTCAGCTATGAATACGATGCGCCGGATATTTCGCCGTATCTCTATACGCTCGGTCCGGCGGATATGCGCTCGGATACGGGATTGCCTTTTACTGAAACACGCACATGGAAACTCGCCTCCGACGCGACCGGCAATATGTTGCTTCTGTGGGATACTGCCGCCTATATCCCTACGGGATGGACATGTGTTTCGTGTGTTTCCGGCGACCCGTTTTATCAGCGCTTTATTGTCGGTTCTTCCACTCCGAATTTGACCGGCGGATCGGGGACGCACACCCATTCGGCGACTGGTGCGGTGAACGCATCAGCCGGAACCACTAATGTGGATACCAATAATCGAGCGACGCCGGTAGTGGCTCATACTCATACGTATACACCAACGATCTCGACAGCGTCCAATTTGCCGACGTACCGTAATTTGGTTGTCATTCAATATTCTTCTACCGGTCAGCCGACAAATATTCCGACGGGGGCGATTGCGATATTTGACACAAGCGTTCCTTCCGGATGGACCCGATATTCCGCGCAGGATAATTATTTTACGTATGGTGAAAATACAACCGTGATCGGCGGAACCGGCGGGTCTGCCACTCATTCTCATACCATCACCGGCAATACCGGAAACTCCGCGACTACGGCGAATATCAATAATCCCGGAACCGCTGTTTCAGTTGCCAATACACATAATCATGCCATAAACGCCAACACATCAACGGAGACAATTTTTCCGCCCTACATTAGCGTCGTATTTGGAAAATTAAACGCGACGACAACTCCGCCGAATGACATGATCGCCATGTGGACAGACACTCCCGATACCGGATGGAGCAGTATTTCAGGCGTCGGCGGGGCGTTTGAAAATCGATTTATCTTCGGTTCCGCAACATATGGAACGACCGGCGGGGTGTCAACCAGTACTCACCCGAATGTGACGGGAATCGTTTCGGGAACACCGAGTGCTGTGGTAAATCGTGATTCCACTCCCGCGACAAGGACGATCGCTTCCGCAGGACATACTCACTTGGTTGACGTTACCAATTTTACTACTGTGTGGAGTTTGCCTCCGTATCGTTCTGTAATCTTCGCGAAGCGCGCGGGCGGAACACCGGCGGCGACCTCCACGTTTTATAATATCCCATTTGACAATGAGAAGAATGCCAGCTCTACGCCGGCACTTGAGTTTCGTTCGGATGATCCGGACGGATCGGATGAATTGCTGTATCAATTGCAGTGGGATGACGATGCCGATGTTGCCACGTCTCCGCTTGGCGACTGCACTTCTGACGTTTCCTGCGCTCCTCATACTTTTCAAAATCTCACCACGCCGGCCGACACCTCTCCGTTCAATGATAATGAGCGCATGCGTTTTCGTATTCAAACCGCATTGACAAACGGCACGACGTATTATTGGCGCGTCCGAGCGAAAGACAGTGGCGCGGCGTGGGGCGCGTGGAGTACGGTACAGAGTTTTACTTATGATCAATTAACGAGTGGCGTTTCAAAGTGGCATCAAACGGAAGACGCGCAGTTTGATCAAGGTACCTATTCCGGCACGGCGGCGACGTATGGAACGAATGATGTACAGATTGACACTTCCGTTACCGGCGCAATGGTTGCCTATGCGGAGGGAAATGTTACGACGCCGAAATATCGACTTTGGGATGGCGCTTCATGGGGATCGCAGAGTGATGCCGCCGATGTCGGTGAGCGTATGGATTGGGTACGAACCTCTGCGGCGACAACGCGGAATGAATATATTATGGCGACGATGGGAGCGTCGGGGAAAGTGATGGCACAAATATACGATGGAAATACCGCGACGTGGGGGAACGCTACCACGACGGTAACGACTTCAGCGAGCATTTTGTATCGCGGATTTGATGTCGCTTACGAATCAACTTCGGGTGATGCAGTGGTGGCATCGTGCAGTGGTGCGGATGCGGTCTATCAAAAATGGAACGGAACTTCATGGACGCCGCCTGCATTGATTACCGAGGTTTCTCTCGGTGCGAATTGTCAGTGGTTACAGCTCGCGAGTGATCCGGTATCAAACGAGATTATTATGGTGATGCGGTCGGATATTTCGGCAGCCACCGATTTTGAAGCGGTGGTTTGGAACGGAAGCGCATGGGGAGATATTCTTGATCTTGGTGTCGGTTCAAGCAATACCTACGAAGGAATGGCTGTTGCCTACGAAGAATCTGGAACTGACGCAATCGTGGTACTCCAAAACGGTACGGGCAATTCATTTCTCTCTTCGCGATGGGATGGAGCGAACTGGAATAACATCGCGGCTGTGGGGATTGGGAACGATTTGAATAAAGCCGAACTCAAGAGTGATCTCGGTTCCGACAGGATCATGCTGACTTTTGCCAACGCAAATACCGATGTGGGATACGCGGAGTGGAATGGAGCGGCAAACACTTGGGGTGCCTCATCTATTCTTTTTGCAAACGCGGTGAATCGATATACAAACACAATTGCAAGCGAATATGAAACGACGGCGGGACGCGATGGATACGTTATGTTCGCTTATGGCGACAACACTAATGTTACCGAACGGTATCAGGTGCTTGACCGTGTAACACCAGTAACCGCACAACAAAATTTGAGTTCCATTTTGGAATCATCTTCCGCGTTCACGACTCGTACCGGCGACGGAATTATCCTCGGCGTCTTTTTTGATGACGATAATGACCGATACGACTTTTCTTATTGGGATGCGGCGAACTGGTCAGGGAGGCAAGCTCTTGAAACGGACGCGAACACGCAGGTTACGCGCACGGAACCGTTTGCTATCGCAGCGCAGCGCTCCGCCTCCGGTGCCGGTACGATCCTCTCGCCAATCATTGATTTTGATTCAGTTTCATCTCGGACGGAGTGGGGAGAAGCGACGTGGAATACGACCGAGCCTGCAAGCACCGATGTAAAATTACAGGTGTATTATGGCGCGACATGCACCACTATTGTTCCCGATACTGTGGGTACGGGGCTTCCGGGAAATGCCGCCGGTTTTGATGCAACGGCAAGTCCGCTCAATCTCTCGGGACTTTCAACTTCAACATACAATCAGATATGTTTGAAAGCGAATCTTACCTCCACTTCTCCAGAAAGCCCGTCACTCGATGACTGGACGGTTTCGTGGGAGAGGGAGTCATATTTGACGCAAACAAGTTTCCGTTGGTATGTGAATGATGCAGCCAGTTTGACGCCGTCGGATGCGTGGCCTTCCGGAGACGAATTTGTGGCAGAAGGAGAAAAAATACCGTTCAATTATGCGCCGAAATCCGGCGACGTACTGCGTCTTCGTCTTGCCGTTAAAGATACTAACGCCGCTCTTTCCGCGGGAAGCGCCGATTTCACGCTTCAATGGGCGGAAGGAACGGTTTGCTCCGCAGGGCTTACTTTTGCGGATGTCGGCGCATCGGGATCCGCAGTGCCGTGGCGTGGGTATAATAACGCTTCACTTTCGGACGGTGCGACGCTCTCGGGAAGAGTGCTTGGCACGACCGATACTTCGGAAACATATGAAGAAGAAAATGATACGGCTGCAAACCCGAATGGAATTGCGGTTAATGACGAAGGCGAGTGGGATTTTGTTATAGAACACAATGCGACATCAAGCACGGATTATTGTTTCAGGCTGAAAAACTCCGACGGAACGGTACTCGACGCTTATGATGATTATCCGGCGCTTGTTACGAATGCCCCGCCTTCCGCTCCGACATTAAGTGCACCGTTTACTTTTGAACGCCTCGCTTCAACGACGCCGTGGTTTGAGTTTTCTTCGGAAGACAGCAAGGCGGAGGCTATTCAATATGAAATAGAGGTTGACGATGATATCGCTTTCGGTTCACCCGTATTCACACGCAACAGTTCGGACAATTGGACGGAGTTCGAGAATCAGATCACTACCTACGAAAAGATTTCGTTCACCAGCGGACAGCTCATTCGCTTTGTTCCGCCCGGAGGTTTGCTTTCAAGCGGCAATACGTATTGGTGGCGCGTTCGAGCGACGGATCCGGACGGTTCAAATACATGGAGCGGGTGGTCCGAATCGTGGAGCTTTACGGTGACATCCGGCATTACCATTTCCACATGGCATCAGACGTCGCTCGACCAATTTGATCAGGATACAAATGATTTTACGGAAGCGACTTCCACTAACGCTCTTGTTCTTACTCCCCCAAATACGACCGGTACTTCTACATCGCCGACGATCTATTACGATTGGAAAACGACGGGAACATCATGGGGATCTCTTGATTGGAGCAGTACGACTCCATCCGGAAGTACTCTCAAACTGCATCTTGAATATCAAGATTCTACAACCGGACTTTGGGCGCTTATACCTGATTCGGCGCTTGCGGGAAATTCCGCCGGGTTTACGGCATCCACTTCACTCCTTGGTCTTGATGCCACTATCTATAGTACGATACGGGTGTATGCGGTTTTTACAAATGGCGGATCGGGAACGCCTCGTTTGAATGATATGACGATTGCTTGGGGTTTGGCGGTGGAAAAGCCGACACTTATCGCTCTGTTTGATAATGAAAAAACCGGCACAACAACGCCGACATTCCGTTTTTATTCCACTGACCCGCAAGGAAACGATCTGCAGTATCAAATTTCGTGGTCATCTTCGCCGACGTTCGCCGCTTCAACAACACGGACATCGGGGACGCACAGCGGATTTGCCAATACGGCATCGTCTACCGATATTTCTCCTTTTGTTGAGGGGGATACGATAAGTTTTACCGTTCAATCGGGAGATGTGCTTACGAACGGCAATACGTATTGGTGGCGTGTTCGAGCCATTGATCCCCTTCCGGGAGGAAATGTGTGGAGCGTTTGGACCAGCGCGCGAAGTTTTACGGTTGACACTTCTGTGGCGGTTTCAAAATGGTTCCAGACGACTGATGATCAGTGGACAACCGATAATCTCAATGATTCGGAAATATACGGTGCGGGAAATGTTCGCCTCACCTCGCTTATTCGCGAAGCATTGGTTGCTTACGGCGAAGGTACTACCGCTATGCCGAAGTATCGTCTTTGGAATGGCATATCATGGGATATTGAAAAAAGTGCCGAGACGATCGGTGAACGCGTTGACTGGGTGCGCACCGTCGCGGCTCCGACGCGAGGAGAATACGCCATGGCAACAATGGGACAGTCCGGGAAAGTGATGGCTCAGATATACAATGATACGACCGAAATATGGGGAAATGCCACGACAACGGTGAATACTTCTTCGAATATTTTGTATCGCGGATATGATATCGCTTATGAGTCGACGTCGGGTGATGCAATGGTGGCTTCTTGCAGTGGAATGGATGCCGTCTATCAGAAGTGGGATGGGTCCGCGTGGACGGCGCCGACAACCATCAATCTTTCCCTTACACAGAACTGCCAGTGGTTACAGCTTGCGAGCGACCCGTCTTCAAATGAGATTATTCTTTTGGCGAAATCGGATATTGCGGCGGCGGTTGATTATGAAGCGATAGTCTGGAACGGTACGGACACGTGGGCGAACAGTCTTACTGTGGGAGTTGGTTCATCGAATGCATACGAAGCCATGACTGTCTCCTATGAAGAATCTGGAACGGATGCAATCGTGGTGATTCAGAATAGCACAAACAATTCCTTCCTTTCCCGTCGGTGGGACGGATCCGCTCCTTGGATTGATGCGGGTACTGTGGCGATAGGAAATGATTTGAATAAAGCCCAGCTTAAACAAGACGCCGGATCTGATCGTCTCTTGCTTACGTTTACCAACGCAAACACTGATGTTGGCTATGCGGAATGGACCGGATCATCCAACACATGGAGTGCTTCGAGTATTCTTTTTGCCAATGCAGTAACAAGGTACACCAACTCGATCGCGAGCGAATATGAAACAACTTCCGGACGCGACGGGTACGGCATGTTTGCTTATGGTGACAATACGAATCTTACTGAAAGGTATCAGGTATTCGACCGAGTTACTCCGGTAACCGCTCAGCAAAATTTGAGTACCGTATTGGAAGCATGTTCCGTTTTTACAACACGCACCGGCGATGGTACGATTCTCGGTGTATTTTTTGACGATGATGGCGACCGATACGATGTTTCGTCTTGGGGCGGTTCCGGTTGGTCGGCACGGCAAGCGATAGAAACGAACGCGAACACTCTCGCCAATCGTCCGGAACCGCTTTCGATTGTCGCACGGCGTTATGCGTCTATCACTTCCGGATCAGTTGTCGGAAGCGCGATAGATTATTCCGACGGCGACGGTCCGCGATGGGGAAGCTTGTCATGGAATGATTCGACGACAGATTCCGATATTGAATACCAACTTGAATATTACAGCACGACGACGGAAGAATGGGCACTTATTCCGGATGCCGATCTTCCGTACAATTCCGTTGGAACTTCTACCGGTCCTGTTGTTCTCACAAGTTTGAACCGCATGACCTACGGCACAATACGTCCCATTGCGAATTTCTCTTGCGGTGCGAGTTGCCCGACACTCTCCGACTGGACGGTTGCATGGGACGCGGGAGTGACCGTCAATGGCACAGCAAAACAATATGATGAATCGGCCGATGTAACGAGCGGTACCGTCGCGGTGGCGGTGAATGGTGTTTTGCAGTTCGGAAAGACAGCGACAATCAATGGCTCCGGCATTTGGACCATGACCAACGTGAACGCCATTGAAGGTGATATTCTCACATTCTTTATTGAAGGTGGGGCGGATGCAAATGAAGCGGTCGCAGTGGCGAAATACGACGGCACCGGTACAATGGACGGAGTTAATCTTTTTGAACGGCATCTTTCCGTCGGATCGGAAGATAACCAAACGCTTTCCAATACCGAACTTGGAATGTACGACAATTCCGTTTCCGGCGACGAGGATATTTTCTTCGACGTGGGAGATGCGAACGACGATCTTACCGTATGTTCTGTTGTTACGGGATGTTTTGATGCGAAATTGTACGTGAAAGTAGGGAACACCTATCGCCCTGACAGTTCGAACTCGGGAAATATTACGACACACGATTTGGTCATCAAGGGTTCCTTGAACGCCGATGCGAATACTATATATGTGTACGGCTCGTGGACGAACAACGGAAGCTTTACCGCAAGCGCCGGAGCGGTGATAATGAGAGCGACCTCCACGACGGAAACTATCGATAGTAACGGTGCCACATCATACGATTTTTACAATCTCACACTTGGACAAACATCCGGCACTGCGACATGGAATCTCTTGTCGGCGCTCGTTGTTTCAAATGATCTTTCCGTTATGTACGGCACACTTAGTCAGAACGGCGCGAACGCCATCAATATTGGCGGAAACGTAACCATCGGCGCTGCCGGAGGTTGGACGAAGGGAACGTCCGATGTGACATTCGACGGTTCCGGTTCGAAAATGTGGACTGATAGTGTTGCAACGAAACAAGATCTCGGTTCTGTGGTGATTGACGGAACATCAAAAACCATACTTCTCGGTTCTCCGGTGAAAGCGACGAACATTACCATTGGTGCGGACGATACACTTGACGTCAATGCAAATTCGAACAATATGGAGATTACCGGAAACTGGTTGAATAATAATGTCTTTACCGCACAGCAAGCAACCGTTACGTTTAGTACGACGACCGCGGGGCATACTATTTTCCCGGCGTCTTCGCCATTTTATAATCTTACGTTTGTTGGTGTGGGCGGGGCGTGGGCATTTACCACAGCGGAAGCGACGACGACGTACAATTTCACAATAACATCGGGTACGGTTACTTTGCCAAATAATATTTTTTCTGTAGGAAATAATTTTGCCAACAACGGCGGAGCGTTTACTCAAGACGGTGCCGGCACGGTCAAGTTCACGGCAACAGCGAGCGGAAAGACTGTGAAAGCGGGCGGTTCCGATTTTTCAAGTATTCTTTTTAAAGGGACGGGCGGAGCGTGGACGATGTCCGATGCGAACGCAACGACGACCGGCGATTTCACAGTCCAAACCGGTGGCGTTACACTGTCTTCTGGTGTCCTTGCTGTCGGCGGTTCGTTCACTCGTCCGGGTGGAACTTTTGCTCACAATAACGGCACGGTGCGAATGACTTCGACTTCCGCCGGAAAATCCGTGACTCCCGGTGCTTCCACTTTTTATAATCTTACTTTTGCGGGAACGGGAGGAGAATGGATCATTACGACCGCGAGCCCAACCGTCGTCGGAAACTTTTCCGTTCAAAAGGGTTCAACCACGTTACCCACCGGCACACTGACGGTCACCGGTTCATTCGACGCTTCTGGAGGAACATTCACCGCGCTCTCCGGCAGCACCGTGCTTCTGAACGCCACTACTACGGGAAAAACGATCAATCCCGGAAGTTCGCCGTTCCGTGTGCTGACCTTAAACAGCGCCGCCGGAGGGTGGACGGTCGCGGCGAACGCAACAACGACGAGTAATTTCAATCTCACTGCGGCCGCCGCTTTCACTCAAACATCGGGCACGACGTTCGAAGTGGACGGAACCTTCACGAACGGCATCGCCGGAGCAAACACGATATGGGACGGTTCGACGCTCTACTTGAATTCCGGAGCGGCCTATTCAATGAATACGAAAGCTCTGGGAGGAGACGGGTACGGCAATCTTCAAATCGGCGCGAACACCGATATTAAAATGTGGAATTCTTCGTCTACCGCATATACGGTTGACGCTACCGGTTCTCTCTATTCGCAGAAACATAATGCCGCGAGCGGTGACCTCTATATTTGGGGAGAGTATACTCGTTCGTCAGGAACGGAATATTGGAGCTACGCGACTGATTTTGACGGCACGGCGCTTGGCGGTTCATCGCGCATTGCGAATGTTCGTTTTGCTTCCGGCGCTTCCGCCTCCTTCACAGCTGGCACAATCCAAGTTCTCGGCGGTGCGTTAGCTTCAACGACAATCGACAATCAGGGTTCGGGGAATTATGCGGTGAATATCTCGGGCGGAACCATAAATGCGCAATACTATCAGTTCCGTAATTTGAATGCATCCGGATTGAATATTTCGGGGACCCCAACGGTGACATCTTTGAGTGATGGAGATTTTGAAATTGCTGTGAATGAGGGAACGGGAATAACCGTCGCATCATCAACAATCAGCCTTGTCGCCAACAATCTGAAACAAATATGGAATGTTCGCTTTGCTACGACCACGGCAATCAGTGCGACGAACGTAACGGAAACGGGAGCGGCGACTTCGAACTGGTGGTTTAGAAATGCGTACGGAAATGTATCCGGAGAGGCGTTCGATGTTGACCCGGGGGCAAGTGGCGGAAATCCCGGATATGTTAAGTGGGACGACTCGGCATACACCATCTCCGTCGCAGGAACCGTATACTCTCTTGAAGCTTCTTCTCCCGATCTGGCATTATGCGCTACGCCGAATGTTGTTAAGATCGTGGTAGACGGCGGAACTGCTTATTCGGGAAATTGCAGTGCGGTAGACGGAACGTACAGCATACCGAATGTGTCATTTATTGGTGATGCCGTTTTTACCATTTTCTTGAACACGAACGGCGGAACGCGAGGAGTGACTGTTACCAAAACACCAACAGCCGATCTCACCGGAATTGATATTTATGAAAACCGAGTGATCGTTCGCCACGAAAATACAACCGCAATAACGATCGCAAACATGGCGATGTATGACTCGAGCGACGATGCGGATATTCCGTTCACTGCAGAAGATGCTGTTACCGATACCCTAACACTTCCTCCTGATACGGAACTTCACGTATGGGACGGAAAAACGTTTGCTCCGGGTGGAAACATTACGCTTAACTCCGGAGGTTCGGGAAACGTGTATGACGCGCGCCTGCATATCGGGAACACTTCCGTCTTTACTGCAATCGGTTCGGAGTCTCATTCCATCGGCGGAAATTTCCAGAAGGACGCGGGTGCTACATTTAATTCAGCCAGCTCTACTTTTACTTTTACCGCGACGACAACAGGGAAAATTATTATCGGTGTTGCCGCCCCGACATTCTGGAATGTTATCTTTAACGGCGCCGGAGGAAATTGGTCGCTCAATTCGGCGATAACAGTTTCCAATACTCTCACACCGACCGCGGGAACGATAAGCGGAACCGGCAGTATAACGGTTGGTGCAGCGGGTGTCGCGGGAGATGGAGCATTCAATATGACGGGAGGAACGGCGACACTCAACTCCGGCGGAAATTTCGGCGGGGCAACAAACTGGAAGTTTTACAACCTTACTTTGGGAAATGGAACAATTTATGCTACCACCACAAAAATGGGAGCAAACAGTATTGAAGTGACAAAAGTTCTTACTATCGCCACTCGGCATGGTCTTCTCGCTGATGCTTCCACATGGATACTTTCCGGATCGAATACGCCGTTTGTGAAGACCGGTAATTTATCTTCGGAAACATCGCTTTTCAAATATACGGCGACGACTTCGACGAGTGTAACGGCGGCTTCGTATTATCAGCTGGAACTTTCTCCTTCAGGAACAGGTTCACCCGCTTACACTTTGCTCGGAGGAAATCTTACGACCGGTGATACGTTTACCATCGGAAACGGAACGAATATTGTTTCCGTGAATGCGACGACAAACGATCCGAATATAACTGTCGGCGGCAATTTCCTCATTTCCGACAAAGCAACCCTTACCGGTTCAAACAGCGGGATATTCTACATCGGCGGAAATTATACGAATCAAGGTACGTTTACTCACGGAAACAGTACTGTGACCATGAATGCTGGGTCCGTCGGTAAAACCATTACCGCCAGTTCTTCGCCTTTCTATAACTTGACGCTCAACAATATCTCGGGTGGATGGACCGTTCTTGGAGATTTGACGACCGCAAATAATTTTTCAATCTTGTCAGCACAAAGTTTTAACGTTACCGGAAGATGGTATGATCCCGCATGGTCATATCGTGTGAAGATTAGTGTACAAAACGGAAAAGTAAATTCCGATTTGACAAATTTCCCCGTTTACGTGGATTTGGCGAACTTGCCGGCGGATTTTCATTCTCATGTAAATGCGAACGGTACGGATATCAGGGTAACCAGATCCGACGGAGTAACTGAAGTTGCACGGGAAGTTGTTTTCTATGATTCGGCTACGGACACCGGAGAATTGCATTTTATTGCAAACTTGCTTGATGCTTCCGATGTCGATTATTATATTTATTATGGAAATGCCGCCGCATCAGAACCGGTAACGACGGCAACATACGGAAGAAATAATGTTTGGACTAATGGTTATGGAGGAGTCTGGCATATGGGTACGGCAACTCTTGTTGATTCTTCCGGTATCGGTTCGGATTCTACGACAAATACTGGCGTTGCGACGACATCAAGCAAACTTGGTTTTGCAACGGATTACACCCCTAATCAGCAGTCCATTATTCCGAGCAATATTTATATAAGTGACAGAGCTTCAACTACACTTACTTATATGGCTTGGGTAAACGCAGATGCTTGGACAAGAATGATGGAAAAAGGAGACATGTATTTCCTTTTGGGAAATTATACTGGCTCCGGTTCGAATGGACCGTTGGTTAAACCCGGAAATAGTGTTGCGAGTAGTGGAACACTCAGTACGGGAATATGGTATCAAACAGGAGGAAGATTTTCTTTCTCCGGAACCGGAACATTAAATGCCGTTGTAAACGGAGCAATGGTTGCGACAACAACGGGAATCGCATCTCGCATTACTCCGAATGCTCTCGGATTATATATCGGATCGGATGATGCCGGTGCCTACTTCAACGGAAGAGTTGACGAACTTCGTATTTCAAATGTCGTTCGGAGTAATCAGTGGATTTCAACGGAATACAATAACCATAATTCTCCTTCCTCTTTTTATTCAACCGGAACAGAAACCGCATCTTCAGCAGCTGCTGCAACAGTTGAAGTTCGTGGTACCTTTACTAACTCGGTTGGCGGGTCAGCCACTACATGGAGTAACTCAACATTATATTTGAACTCCGGAACGAGCGTGAGTTCCACGATAAATGCAAAAACCGATACCGGCGACACTTACAATATTCTTCAAGTGGGAGCAAATTCCGATGTTCGAATGTGGAACTCCACCTCCACTATATATAGTATCAGCGGAAGCGGATCGCTATATTCACAAGACCATAATGCCGTCGACGGCTCACTGTACATTTGGGGCGATTATCCGCACTCATCGGGAAATGACTACTGGAGTTATGCCACAGACTTTGACGGTACCGCGCTCGGCGGATCATCTCGAACGGTTACTGTCCGTTTTGCACCGAATGCTACGTCGACTTTTTCAGGCGGTGCCATTGAGATACTCGGCGATGCTTCTCACCCGACAAACATCGACGTTCAGAGTTCCGGAAGTTATGCTGTGAATGTTTCCGGAGGAACATTTAACGCGCAATATTATCAATTCCGCAACATGGGACCTGCCGGTTTGAATTTCTCGGGAGCGCCTACAGTGACGACTCTTTCAAACGGAGATTTTGAACTCGTCGTAAATGGTGGAACAGCCATGACGGTTGCGGGATCGGTTATTACTGCGAATCCGCTCAAGACTTTTACCGGAGTGCGCTTTGCCACGACAACGGCGATCGGAGGATATAATGTTACCGCGACGGGTTCGACGATAGACGCGTGGAGATTCAATTCTCATACCGGCAATCTTTCGGGTGAATCCTTTGACGTTGACCCGGGAGGGGACCCCGGCTATATCGCGTGGGACGATTCGAACGGAGCCATCACCATTTCCGGATATGTCTATTCCGATGAAGCTTCTTCTGTCAGCACGGTCTGCGACGGTTCTACTCCCGTTGTCCGTTTGTTGGTTCAAGGGAATGACGCCGGCGCAAGAACCGCTTCTTGCAACGGGTCGGGTTTTTATACTTTTGCCAATGTCGCTTATAACCCTCTTGATGTCCTGACTGTGTATTTGAATGGTTCGAGTAAGCGAGCGGTTACCGTTGCCTCCGATCCCGTTACTAATATCGGCGACATGAACCTGTACGAAAACCGCGTAATCGTGCGACATCAAGATACCTTCCCGGTAACCATCGCGAAAATGTCGGTATATGATTCCGGCGATGATCCGGATATTCCGTTTACCGCGACGGTCGGAACTCCGAATACTCTTGTTGTCGCACCTGAAACGGAACTTCATGTGTGGACGGGAAAGACTTTTACTCCCGGCGGAAATATCACTCTCCAATCCGGTGGTTCGGGAAATGTATGGGATGGGCGGCTTCATATAGACAATAGCGCCTCATTTATCGCAACCGGTTTGGAATCACACTCCGTCGGCGGAAGTTTCTCGTGCGATAACGGTTCGACTTTTACTGCCGCAAATTCCACATTCACTTTTACCGCGACAACGACCGGTAAAACAATCATTAGTGTTACCGCGCCGCTTACATTTGCCAGCACGACCTTTAACGGCGTCGGTGGCGGGTGGACATTCTCGAATTCCGAAGCGACCACGACGGGAAACTTTACCATCACCAACGGCTCAACCACGCTTCCGACAGCTACTTTTTCAATCGGCGGTTCGTTTGCAAACAACGGAGGAACATTTACTGCTCTTTCCGGAAGTACGGTAAAATTGACGGCGACGACAACAGGGAAAACGGTTAAAGGCGGCGGTTCGGATTTTTCCAATCTTCTATTTAACGGTACGGGTGGTGTGTGGGCGATGTCCGATACGAATGCGACGACGACGAATGATTTCACTATAGAAAACGGAACGGTTACCGCGCCGGCGGGCATTCTTTCCGTCGGTGGTTCCTTCCAAAAAACAGGCGGAACATTCACCCACAATAGCGGTACGGTGAAATTCACCGCCACTTCCGCGGGGAAAGTAATTTTCCCCGGCAATTCTCCGTTTGCCAATCTTCTCTTTAATGGTACGGGCGGAGAGTGGGCTTTCACTACGACGGATGCCACAACAACGGCGACCACTACCGTTTCCGCCGGCACCGTTACGCTTCCTTCCGGGACTTTTGCCGTCGGCGGTGGCTTTGTCAATTCCGGTGCCTTTGTACATAACAGCGGTACGGTAAAAATGAACGCCACCACGGCCGGAAAATATATTACGGCGGGAAATTCTCCATTCAATAACCTCACACTGAACGGATCGGGTGGCCGGTGGACTATTACGGGAAATGCGACTACGTCCGGAAATTTCACTCTGACAACGGCAACGGCGTTTACACAAACATCCGGGACAACGCTTGAAGTCGATGGAACGTTCACTCAAGGAATAGCCGGAGCAAATACGACATGGACGGGTTCAACGCTCTACCTGAATTCCGGGACGAGCTACTCGATAAATACCAAAGCACTCGGCGGCGATGTGTACAATATATTGAAAGTTGGCGCGAACACGGATATTAAAATGTGGAATTCTTCCGCAAGCACGTATACCGTTGATGCGAGCGGTTCTTTGTACTCTCAAAAACATGCGGCGGCGAGCGGTGATTTGTATGTCTTTGGAGATTACCACAGCTCAGGCAACGAATATTGGAGTTATGCGAAAGACTTTGACGGTGTTGCGGCAACAAGAACGGCAAACATTCGTTTTGCCTCGGGCGCATCCATGACTTTTTCCGCGGGAACATTCGAAATGGTCGGTGATGCGACGCACGTGACAAATATCACCAACCAGGGATCGGGAACATATAGCATGAACATCTCCGGCGGAACGATGAATGCGCAGTATTACCAATTCCGAAATATGGGGGTATACGGATTGAATATTTCCGGAACGCCGACTATCACTTCTCTTTCGAATGGAGACTTTGCCCTCGCTTCGAATGACAGCTCTATGATGACCGTTTCCAATGAAGCGATTGACCAAAACGCGGGATTGGTGATAGGAAGTGTGAGTTTTGCAACAACAACAGCCATTTCCAACAGTTTTAATGTAACGCGCACCGGATCCACCTTGAACGCTTGGACGTTCACGGCTTCAACGGGGAACTACGACGGCGAGTCGTATGACGTCGACGGTGCTGATGCTTGCGGGGCCATCCGGTGGAGCGATAGTGCCTGTCTCTTCTTGGATCAGCCTCATTATCGATGGCGCGCGGACAACGGAGGAGAAGGCGTCCCGGCAAGCTCTTGGTATAGCGCCGATTGGGGGAAGCGAAAGAAAATTCGGATCACCAACGGAACCGGTTCAACCCTTACTGATTTTCAAGTGAAGGTCGATGTCGCATGGGATTCTGAAATGAAATCGGATTTCGGCGATCTGCGTTTTACGGACTCTACCGGCACCACATCGATAAACTATTGGATAGAAAGCTATGTTTCTTCCGACACTTCGACGATATGGCTCGAGGTTCCGTCCATACCGGCTTCGGGGTCGGCCGACGTGTACATGTATTACAGCAAGAGCGGCTCCGTGTCGACAACGGGATCCGCAGCCGATGTTTTCACTTTTTATGACGGTTTCGAGGATGATGATATCGACGAATATTCCGGAAACACTTCGCTCTTTAATACGGGAACCGACTTCAATTATGAGGGAACCTACGGGTTGGATGCGGTCGGCAATGAAACGCAAAAAACGACCAACGGTCTTTATCAAACGGGAACGACCGTTCCGGAGGGGAGCACCATTGAATATTATCAGTATGTGAATGCGACTTATAGCACCGATGAATCATGCACTCTCTTCGGTTTTCAATCATCCGGAAGCAATTATGGCGTGTGTTTTGAATTGGTTGGAACCGATCATTTGGCACTCGTTAAAGACATTACCTCCAACGAATCGAGCGGGACCACGCTTGATACGCAAAATATCACCTGGGTTACCGGGTGGTATCGCGTCGTGATCGACTGGCTCTCCTCGAACACTATTAACGTCACTGTCTACACTGATGCCGGAGTGGAATTTGCGTCGACCACCGCGAGCGATTCGTCGTATGCGAGCGGCGGTACCGGATTTTCTTTTTGGGGGCAGCACGGCGGTTGGGATTATTACGCGGCAAGACAATATATAGCCACGGTTCCGACCTACGCGTTCGGACCGGAACAAACGAATGGGGGAGCGACATGGCTCGCGGAGGAGGACACGACCCTTTCCAATCAAACTCCGGGAACAAACTTACGATTGCGATTTACCGTTGCCAATACGGGGACTTCGCTCACCGATGAAAACTATGCTTTGGAAGTTGCTCCCAAGAACGCTTATCCGAATTGTGCTTCCGTGCCCGCCGTTGATTTTTCTGCGCTGCCGACCGACACGGTGGGGTGCGGTTCGTCCGCGGCCTGCATGAAGACATCTTCGAATATTACCAATCACGAGGCGACGGGAGAATTGCTTTCTCCGCCGGCGATCACCACATTTGCTGCCGGAGAGGTTGTGGAGGATCCTTCGTATATGGGAAACGCCATGAACCTTGCACAAAATACGCATACGGAAATGGAATACAATTTCCAATTGACGAGCAATGCGACAGCAAACGCATATTGCTTCCGTGTTTCCGATGACGGAACGGACCTCGACAGTTATTCCAAGATTGCGGAAGTGACCCTTCTTTTCCCGCCGACATTAAGCAACGTTAAATTCAACAACGATGGACCGATAAGTCTTACCGGAGGAGCGACTACCCACATTACCGCAACGGCAAGCACTTCCGATTTGAATGGATTCGATGATTTTTATCAGGCGACATCCACTTTTTATCGTTCCGGAGTGAGCGGAGGGTCCTCGTGCGTTGCCGATAATAATAATTGTTATCATGTTGCAAGCACCAGCTGCTCTGTCTCTAATTGCATCGGTAATACCTGTGACCTTACGTGCGGTGCGGATATTTACTTCTTTGCCGAACCGACCGACGAGGGAGAATTCGTCGGGCAATACTGGAATGCGGATTTGATGATTGAGGACGACACGGGACTCACGGACACCGGCTCTCTTAACGGCGTTGTTGTCATGAATACGTTGCGCGCTCTTACCGGAACGAATAATGTGAATTACGGCCCGCTCAATGTCGGATCAACCACAGAGTCAACAAACCAGACCGTCATTCTCACTAACATCGGCAACGCTCCGGTGAATGTGGTGCTTGAAGGTTCGGATTTGGCGGGACCGACCGGCTCCATTGATGTAAGCGAGCAAAAATACGCAACGTCCACCTTTACGTATAGTTCCTGTTCCATCTGCCAATTCTTGACCGGAGAATCGGTGCAATTTGACGTCGATTTGCCGAAGCCGACCAATACCACCCCCGTAACGGATAATCTCTACTGGGGTATTAACATTCCGGAAAACACGAGAGCGGAAACGCATACCGGGGAAATACGGTTCGGGGTGGCGGGAATATAGCGACAAAAATTTCTAATATCCAATTCCTAATTTCTAAACGAACAACGACGCCGTTTTGGACATTTGGTCATTGGACATTTTATTAGAAATTAGATATTAGGAATTAGAAATTAAATAAAAACAACACGATATGAGGAAAATTATTCTGGGTATTATCGCATTATCGTTCATCTTTGGGTGTGGTTATTCTTATCTTTATTATAGAGTGGGGAATACTGCCGGGTTTGTTTCGGCATATCGCGATAGCGGGACAAAATGGGCTCAAATTGAAAAATCCGTGTACTCTCCCGGTGCGGACAGTAATCCTGTCAGACAAAATGTAAACGCAATTCTTACGCGCGTTTTAAATGAAAGCACTTCGGAAAAAGAACGTTTTTCACTCTCCGTTGCCGGAGCCGATCCTCTCGCCGCGCTTCATTCCGAGATTGAAATCATGAAAACGAACAGGGAAGGTCTCGAACAAAAAGTGGTTTCTCTCCGAGAAAAAGCGGACGAGGTAAAAGGAATTCGCGCCCGCCGCAAGGCGGAAGAAATTGTGTTTCTTTCCGAAAAACGGCTTGCCATGATGAAAGAGGTTGAAGATCTGTCGTACCAAATGAACGACGCCGTTAAAGCGATATTCCAAGGCGTGGCGGGAGACGGAGGAAAATTGACCGACGACCGCATTCGCGTGCTTAACGACCAAGTACCGGAAGCGGAAAAAGATTATGAAAGACTGAACGAACTGTATCGGAATATCGGCGACAGCAAGGCGGAGATAAAAAAGGCATATAATGAATTTAATGCGTTGGCGGGAAAATAATTTCTAATTCCTAATATCTAATTTCTAATAAAATGTCTAATGTTTAATGCCGTTGTCCGTTTAGAAATTAGGAATTAGATATTAGGAATTTTTTAAAAACCAAAAGTCTCGGCATTGCGTGGGTAACTTATTTAACTTTTATACAATTATCAACTATAATATATAATGTACTATCATGCGCTCATTCATTTCACGTTTTCACCAAGATGTTCGTTTGTCTTTTTCTGTTATGGAGAGGCACGCGCTTTTGTTTGTCGGCATAGCGCTGTTTATTCTTGGACTGCTTAATTTCAGCAACGGAAAATATTGCGATGGAAACGTTGCGGATTATTACTCCTGTACGAATACGGCGGTGTATTATTATTATGGACCTATTGCTGTAATCGCTTGTATTGTTGGAGCCTTTTTGATGACGGTGTGGCATATTAATAAAATTTCTAATATCTAATATCTAATTTCTAATGACCGACGGCATTTTGACATTCAGTCATTAGGAATTTTATTAGAAATTAGATATTAGGAATTAGAAATTAAAAAAAATACGAATTTTCTATATAAGACAGTATTAAATAGAATGTCATTAACAAAAGGAAAACACATATTGTTCGGAGTAGCTCTGTTCATTATCGGATCGGTTTTTTCCTTGTCTCTTATTCTTTTCCCCCATTTTCTTTTGGCGCAAAGCGACGGCGTTCCCCCTGTTATTTCAAGTATAAAAGTGGCGAGTACCACCGATGATTCCGCGATTGTCACCTGGAACACCGACGAACCCTCCGACTCGCTCATCAATTACGGCCTCGACCGCAACTACGGCATCGCTCGCGACCCCGTTTTTGATAAAAAGGCGCATTCGGTGGTCATCAGTGGACTTGATTCGGGAACCACCTATTATTTTCGTGTCATTTCTTCCGACCTTGGCGGGAACCAGAGTGTTTCGAGCGGTTTTGCTTTAACCACCGCGGAGAGTGTAAAAAAAACAACGGCGCTTTCACCAAAGAATCTCTCTTCTGTGAAAGATGCAAAGGAAAAAACCGTAGTGGAAAACATAATGAATGAGATAGAGAAGATCACATCGACGGCCGCATTGAAAGTTATTCAGGATATAGTAAAAGCGGCGGGAGGCGAGGTAGATAAACCACCCACCATTCTCGGCGTCCCCGACCTGAAAGAGATCGGATATGATTATGCCATCGTCAGCTGGATAACAGACAAAGAAGCGAGTACTATGGTGACCTTTGCTTCCGATATTGAATATCAGGGTTTTCCTCCGGATAAATTTCCTTACACGTATACGCAGGGTGATCCCGATACTTTCGAGAGCGTTCACGAGATACGCATCATCGGTCTCGTTCCGGGAACAAAATATCACTTGCGGGTATTTTCAGAGGACCAGCTTGGATTAAAAAGTCGCAGTGAAGACCAGGTATTCACGACAAAATCTCAGCTTCCGATCATCAACAGTGTGGATATCGTTAAGATAGAAGAAACGGCGGTCACGGTTGCATGGAATACCAATATACCGGCGTCCGGCATCATTGAATACACCAACATGGAAACACAAGAGGTAAAAGCGCAGGGAAGCCCTGAGTTTGCTGTGAATCATAGTGTGCGTATCGCCAATCTTACTTTTGGGACGCAATATAATGCCGTGGTGAAAGTTGAGAATGAGGCAGGTGATAAAGTGGTATCGGAACAATTCTCCTTTGTCACAATCAAAGATGTCGCGCCGCCACTCATTTCGAAAGTGACGAATGAATCGACTTTGTACCCGACCTCCGACGCAAAGATCCAGACCATCGTGAACTGGGATACCGACGAGCTGGCGTTTTGTCAATTTTTCTATCGCCAGAGTTTGGCCAATACCGGTGACGCACTCTCGCTTGATCCGGAGATCCATCCGAATACCGCGCATGTACAGGTTGTCCTCGAATTTTTGCCGTCGACGGTGTATAAATTCTGGCTTGAATGTAAAGACTTAACGGGGAATAAAGCGCGGTCCGAAGACTTTGTTCTTTTTACTCCGGACAAAGAAAAGAGCATCATCGATATCATTATGGAAAACTTCCAAGGCACGTTCGGATGGGTGAAGAATATAGGGAAATAGTACGAGTAATAAAAAAATAGAAAAATAGAAAAATAGAAAAATTACGACGACGATAGTAATCTTTCTATTTTTCTATTCTATATTTTTCTATCGTCATTTATGTCCAAACCAATCATATTCACAGACAATATAGATATAACTTACAATCTGGGACTCCAGAATGAGTTTAGGGCGAACAAAGGAACCACTTTGGAGCTTTTTTCCGAGGAATATATTATTCTTTTCGGTCCTTCCGGCTGTGGAAAATCGACACTTCTCTACGCAATGTTCGGTGTTCTTCCTCCGTCTGCGGGGAAAATATATGTGAAAGGTTCGAGTATCTACGATTTTACTCCGGCGGAAATGGTGAACTTTCAGCGTAAGACGATGGGGATTATGTACCAGTCCTTCAACCTTATCAACTCCATTACTGTTTTGGATAACGTGAGTCTTCCGCTTATTTTTGCCGGGATGCCGTCATACATCCGTGAAAAGCGCGCCATGGAACTTCTTCGCCGTTTCGGTATCGATCATGTGTCACATAAACGCCCGACGCTTCTCTCCGGCGGACAGCAGCAAAGGGTCTCTGCCGCGCGTTCACTCGTGAATGATCCGGAAATTTTGATAGCAGACGAGCCGGTCGGAAACTTAGACAGTATTTCCGCACAGGCGGTTATGGATACGCTGGAACAAATAAATATGCGCGACCGAAAAACGGTACTGCTCGTTACCCATGATGCAAAATATCTTCCGTACGCTCACCGTGTAGTGCATTTGAAAGACGGAAAGATGGTGGGAATAACCGCGAATCCGGAAAAGAAACAGATAAAAAAAATAGTTCCGGGAGAAACTATTATCACCGAACTTGAACAGATCTCAAGAATATATCCATACATCAGTCCGGGTGAGGTTCGTGTAAAAAGTATCGTGAATTACTTGACTCAAGGGCTCAGTTTTGACCAGTTGTCTCATTTGGAAAAGATAGTCGAAGAAACCATGGATGGAAAGATTAGTGACATGATGCTCTATAAAATTCTGACGACAGATCAACAGGAGAACGGACTCGGACTCACAGAGCCCGTCGCGCGTGAAATCACATCGCGAATGCGGAAAATAATTTTTCAATCAGCTGATGTTGCGCGCCTTCGCTCCATGAAACAAAAAGGGGCCATGATTACGACCAAAGATGAGCACGTGGAAAGAATTCGTCGCTACATCCTCAACGAGTATAATTTAAAAATAAACGATGAACAATCGGAAGTGTTAAGTGAGGCAATCAAACAAAGAGTGCTTGGCTTTATCAAAAAAGAAGATTTTAAGATAGTGCTCAATACGCCGCTGTCCGAGGGGGGCGTTGGCTTCGATCGAAAAACGACTCACATGACGGCAAGGTACCTCGAAAAACTTCTCGCGCAAGGAGTAGCGGCAGGGAGCGTGAAGACGGGAGAATAAAATAATAAAAATTTCTAATTACCAATTTCTAATTTCTAATGAACGACGATATTTTGAAATTCAGGAATAGGACATTTTATTAGAAATTAGGAATTAGATATTAGAAATTATTATGAAAATTTCACTCAAAAAATCACAGACGGGGATTTACGAACGGAAAAATTATTTTAAAATATAAATCATTATGCGTTATTCCGACGTTGCAAAACTTTCGACTCGTATGTTTAAAACGAACCCGGCTCGTACGTGGCTCACGATTCTCGGCATGGGGGTCGGTACCGGCGCCGTTGTGGTTTTGGTCGGACTTGGTTTTGGTTTGCAGTCAATACTCATGGAACAGATCGTTGGGGGCGATACACTCCTCAGTTTGAATGTTGCCAACCCGGTTTCCCGCGGGGTGGTTTTGAACAATCGGTCTGTGGGAGAACTCCGAAAGCTGGAAAATGTGAAAGATGTCGCTCCTCTTGCCAGCTTTTCGGCGCTCATCACTTTTGAAGGTTTGACAGGAAACGCTTTTGTCCAGGGAGCGACCCCCTCATACTTTCGGTATACGGGAACTCGCGCCGTTGCGGGCGAGCTGTTCAAAGAAAAAGAGGACGCGAAAAATAGCGGAAGCGTCGTTCTTTCGAAAGCGGTTCTTAAACTTTTTGAAGTAAAAGATCCCGCAAAGGTTATCGGAAAAAAAGTTTCTTTCCGCCTCTTTGTTCCAAAGAAAGATTCAACGGAGCAGGAGGAGGTTATTCTTACGAAAGAATATAAGATCATCGGCGTGACAAATGAAGAAAATTATATTTCCGCGACATTAACACTTCCGGAACTTTCTTCTCACGTCGCCATCAACACGTACGAGAAAGCACAGGTACGTGTTGCCGCGATCGAATTTTTGGATCCCGTCCAGAAAGCGGTGGTGGGAAAAGGGTTTACCGTGACCGCTCTTTCAAAAACAGTTGATCAGGCAAATAAGATCTTTACCGCCATCCAAGCCATCCTTGCCGCTTTCGGAGGCATCGCTCTTATTGTGTCCGCCATCGGAATGTTCAACACGATGACGGTTACACTTCTCGAAAGGACAGGAGAGATCGGTGTCATGAGAACGCTCGGCGCATCCTCGAACGACATTAAAGTACTCTTTATTTCAGAGGCCGTCATCGTCGGAATTCTCGGCGGCATCGTCGGAATATTGATCGGTGTCGGAATCGGTTTTTCTCTGAACGGAATGATGAATCTTGCCGCATCGAAATTCGGCGGAAAATCCGTAAGCCTTTTTGTATATCCGCTTCCATTTCTCGCCTTCATCACGGCCTTTTCCGGTATCGTCGGTTTCTTGACCGGAGTCTTTCCCGCAAGACGCGCCGCCGCTTTAAACCCACTTGACGCTATCAGGTACAAATAAAAAAATAAAATAATAGAAAAATAGAAAGATTACGGCGATGTAATCTTTCTATTTTTTTATCTTTCTATTTTATATCGGCGTTGTGGATAACTTTCTGCATATAATTGGAATTTTTGTTGTATACTATATACAAAGGATAAAAATAATTATCAAAAAAAGTATGTCTTACAAAATTGAATCAAGTGTTGGTAAGGTGACGATACTCACTGTGCTTTTAGGCATCGTGGTTATCTCTCTCGGATTCCTTATGGACTCCCGTAATTTTGGAAAATTCCAAACAGCGATGGCGACTTCAACGGTCACCACTTCGGTTACGGTTTTGAACACGCCGCCTATCTGGAACGGATCAAGTGCCGAAGAATCCCCCGAATCCTCTGTTGCAAATCCAACGAACTCAAGCGGTGCGGTGACATGGGTGACGACAGCAAAGGATAACAACGGCGAAGATTATTTTCTTTTGATATGTAAAAACGCCAATGCTCCGACTCCACACAATGACGCAAAACCAACCTGCGATTCCGCTGCAAATCAGTGGGGTGTTTCCGCTACGACCACGAGCGAGACCCAAGCATCTGTCGCAACAACAACACTTGAAGCCTTTACGGAATCCAACGCCTGGTGGGGATGGATTTGCGATTCCAATGCCGGCAACGCAAGGTGTAATGCCGCTTCGAGCCAAGGAACAGGAGTAACAGGATCCCCGTTCATTGTGAATCATCGCCCGGCATTTACTGTGTTTGCGGATAACACCGGTGCAGGAGTCGCACCGGGAGGGACTATTACTTGGACCACTACGTCTTCAGATCCGGAAGGTGCGGAAGCGGACGATACGATCGACCTTTATGTCTGCCGAACCAATAGTTTTGCAACATCCACAAAAACATGCAACGGCGGAGAATGGTGCCATACCGTTCCCACTGAAACATCTACTTCAAATGTCGGATGCTCATTTACTTTGACAGCACCAAATCCCGATCGCAACTATGCCGCATACGGATTCGTCGTAGATCAACACGAGCATGGAGCTGCGTATCCCGCGACAGGTCAGCAGGGGACGGACTCAGTCGTAACGGTTGCCAATGCGACTCCAACCATCAGCGCTTCGACGGTGAGTTTGCTCAATACCGATGACAATCCGAGCACCCTCATATTGACGACAGCAAACGGACAGACTGCCGGTTTTAAAGTGAGATTTACCGTTACCGATAATAACAGCTGCATCGCAAACTCTTCCACGACCCCCGAGATTGCAACGACCACAATAAATGTATATCGGTCAGGCGTTGGCATAGCCGGTTGTGATGGTGCCGGAGAATGGAACACCAATCAGTGCTATACTGATGCGGTCGCTACGGGGATGTGGCAACCGACCTGTACGCAAGATGCTTCAACATGTCTTGGTGAAGGAGACTCAACCGCCGCATGGACCTGCACCTTTCCTTTATGGTTCAACGCTGATCCGACAGGAGTAGGTACTTTTTACTCATCGGATAAGTGGTATGCTTCGGTTCAGGCATACGATAAGCTCTATGCCACCAGTACCGCAACGTCCACAGAAGCGGCATCGGCACCCAACCTTCAAATGTTATTAGCATATAATGTACCGACGGCCGCTATTTCATATGACGCCCTTGAACCCAATACCAACAGCGGTACATTGTCTAAAACTACAACGTTAGAAGGGACAGGAAATGTGGGAATGGATGAAGTGTTGTACGGAGATGACATGTGTACCACGTATGGGGGTGATCCGGCCTGCTCTGAAGACGCGACCAGAGTTATCTTTGCGGAAAATCAGGAATTTGGAACCTCGGCACTTGCCTATACTGCCGGTACGGATTTGTTGGAAAGTTCTGTCGGGCAGACGCTCACTCTCGATGTCAACAAAACGACGAGTACTTCAACCCTCCAGTCAAAGGACACTTATTGGGGTATTGGTATCCCGGCAGCCATTACTCTCGCCGGTAACTATACCGGGCAGAACTACTTAGCCGGAAAAGTAAGCAATCCGGCAACATGGTAAAAATACCGCGGGCGTGGTAGAATATGCTGGAGTAGTGGAAATAGATAATATTTTTGCCCTATTACCGAAGAATCAAACAATTTCTTGGGTTTGAAGGTTTTACCTTTCCAAAAGTGTTTATTATGTCGTTCTGTTGCGTCGTCCGAAAGAAAAAATGTTTTGGGCGAAAAAGCTCGCGTTTACTTCATGAGGAAATCGTTTTTTATCGTTATTTGGATATTCTTTCTTTTTAGTGCGCATTTGGCGCATGCCGGCTTTGGTATAACTCCGCCCTATCTTCGCAGTAATACTCTCACAAAGGGGTCTGTATACTCTCAGGAAATAATTATCGTGCGCGGTGATCCGGTGGAGGATCTCAAAACGAAGATAACCATAAACGTTCCGACAATCGGCGGCTGGATTACCGTTGATAAAGGAATGGAGTTTATTCTCCCTAAAGGTAAAACGCAATTTCCCATCAAGCTCACAGTCACCGTCCCTAAAGACGCTGAGTATGGGGCGTACACGGGAAACATCAGGATTATGACCACCTCGCTTAATACGATTGAGTCGGGTGTGAGGATTGCTCTCGGTGCACAGGTCGACGTTGATCTGAAAGTTGTCGATAAAGTATTTGATTTTAACGTAAAGCGCGTGGAGCTCTCCGAGACAGAAGAGGGGTATAAATATTGGTGGCTGGATTTTCCGGGGAAAATATCTTTTTGGACACATATAGAAAATACCGGAAATGTTCCCGCCTCACCATCGAGGGTGAGTTTTGATATTTATAACAGCGCGGGAGCAAAACTTCTTGAGTCGGTTGAAAACATCGGTAAAATAGAAGAGGTTGCTCCTTTTGAAACAAAAAAAGTTCTTGTGAATCTTCCCACGTGGCTTCCTCCCGGCGGATACCTGGTAAAATTTAAGGTGTACAAACAAGAAGAAGTTGCCCGCGCAGGAGAACTTACTTTGAGTATTTTACCGACGGGAACGATACCAGGATACGTCGGATATGGGTTTGAGGGATTGAAGACGGAAGATAAATTAAGCATCATTCTTCCTGTCGGTGCCCCCCTTGCACTTTTCGGATCTTTGCGCGCAGTCAAGACGGGAAAAAAGAGAAAGAAAAGAAAAAGCTCGGGAAGTAAAGACGCTGCACCACCCTCATCGGAGAACACTTCCGTTCGCCCGTCATCATCACATGTGGTAGATCTTTCTAGGAAGAAATAGACAATATATTTCGCTTTCAGTCATATGCAGAGTCTAAATTTTTCGCTCCGTTCAAAAAATATTTTTGTTCATTAAAATAATTTCTAATTCCTAATATCTAATTTCTAATAAAATGTCTAATGCCTAAATTTCTAAAAATACAAATTTGTTCGTTCGTTTAGAAATTAGATATTAGAAATTAGAAATTTTTAAAGAACAGAAGCAAAGAAAGGAAAAAGAATGAGAGTGTCACTACCTCCAAAAAAAATAACGGTTCTCTCTCACGCGGCTCTGGCCGCGGTTTTTGGATTTTTTATATTTCCTTTTTTTGTGCTTGGGGCAAACTCCACGACGACCATCCCGACTTCTATCCGCGTCACGATTTGCGGAGATGGAGTTATTGCTGATGGGGAGAACTGCGATAACGGGTTTGCAAGGAACCACGGACAATATTCCACCAGTATTGCGGAATCGCAATGCTATCCCGGCTGTTGGAATGGCGCGGCACCATACTGCGGCGATGAAGTACTTCAACCTCTCTATGGTGAAGAATGCGATGACGCGAATAATACTGCCGGGGATAATTGCAGTCCTGTATGTTTGAATGAAACGGAACCTATCGAAGTGAATCCTCCACAGGGTGGAGGCGGTGGAGGCGGCTCGGGAATTCGCGGTCCGGGCAGTCGTGAGGGGACGCTTCCCATGAGCAATCCGACACGGGTAATCATTGACGGTCGTGCGTATCCGAATTCTCGTGTAAACATTCTTCAAGACGGAAAACAAGTGGCGGTCGTGCCAACCAATGAAAAAGCGGAATTTCATTTCGAGGCGTCTGATATGACCCCCGGACCGGTAATTTTCGGGTTTTGGGCTGAAGACAGTGAAAAGCGCCGTTCCATTACTATGACGACGACCTTCCAGATCGTTCAAAATGCGGTTACAACCGTTTCAGGGTTATATCTACCTCCGACGATCGACGTTTTAAAAAAAACGCTAAAGCAGGGTGAAAAGCTTGATGTCTTCGGGAACGGGATTGCAAGTTCGACCGTACTCATATATTTTGACACCGACACTTCGCCGGTAGTTTCGACGGCAAGTTTGTTGGATGGAAAATGGTCGGCAACGGGTGATACGAAACTTCTTGAAAATGAAAAATTTCATACAGTGAAAGCGAAAACGGAAACTGTTGCTTCTGATAATACCACAAAAAGAAGCGGCTTCAGTCAATCGGTCGGATTTTATGTAGGTGAAAAAACGCTCGGCAACATTATTACTTCCGATACGAACAAAGACGGTAAAGTGAACATTGTAGACTTTTCTATCCTTCTTTTTTATTGGGGCACAAGCGAGGTAACTTGTGACTTCAATGTCGATGGAAAAGTTAATCTTACTGATTTTTCAATGATGCTGTACGCGTGGACAGGATAGCGCGCGCCTGCGCGCGAGTCGAAAGTCGAAAGTGAAAAGTTGAAAGTCACGACGACGGACGTTGGTCTTTCGTCGCCGGAACGGGGTTGTACCCCGTTTCGAAACATTTGAGATGTTGTGCAAGGTTTGTAATAATCCGAAAAAATCTTGGAATTTAAAACGTTTCGGTTCGTGGCGCAACCACGAACCGGCGACATGGCGTGAGGATACATCTTTCTATCTTTCTATTTTGTTATATAATATAATCACTTATGAAAAATAATTTATTATTTCTTCTCTCTTGTTGCATATTGCTTAGCGCTCCATCTGCCTCCTTCGCCGCGGTGGAGATATTTCTCGACCCTCCTTCTCGCGAGGTGAACATCGGTGATACTTTTCTTGTGAATGTCCGTGTTAAAACGGATAGTGAGTGCGTAAATGCTATTGGCACCGAGATACATTTCGATCCCGAGGTTTTGCGGGCCGTTGATTTCAGTACGGGGCAATCCCTCATATCGCTATGGACGGAGCCGTCGAAGATCAACAAAGAGAAGGGAACCATCATTTTTTCCGGCGGTATTCCCGGCGGATACTGCGGGCGCATCGTAGGAGATCCCGGAATGACGAATATTTTGGGAAAGATCGTATTTTCAACCTCCGCATCCTTATTAAAACAAGCACTCCCTTTATCGACAAAAGTGGATCTTAAAAATACGGAAGTCCTCCTAAACGACGGGCTTGGAACCAACGCCGAAGCGACGGTTATGGGTTCCGATATTTTTGTTGCAAATACAGGGAAGGGGGTAATCAACGAATGGATGTCGGAAGTTAATTCCGATATTATTGCGCCGGAATTGTTTACACTCGAAGTGTATCGCGATCCGAACATAAAAGACGGAAAATATTTTATCGTGTGGGCGACACAGGATAAGCAAAGCGGCATCGATCACTTTGAAATTTTAGAAACAAATCCCTGGAAATTCGGTTTTTTCCGGAGTAACGGCAAAGAGGCGGATTGGACAAAAGCCGAAAGTCCGTACATTTTGAAAGATCAAAATCTCCGGAGTAAGATTATGGTAAAAGCGATCGATAAAATGGGCAACGAGCGTATCGTAGAATACAACCCGAAGACATCGGTTATTCCCGGAGTTGATGATCGGCTCTCCGGCTCGACCGGAGCGATCGCGATTGTCATTATCATCCTCGGAATTTATTATTGGAGAATTATTTACCCGAGAGGAAAAAAGAACAACAACTAAATAGAAAGATATTATGAATAAAAAAATAATAAAGTCACCCTTATTATCTTTTTATTTTTCTATTTTTTTATTTCTTCATTCGCCGTTTTATCAACAAGTTATAAACAGTTTTTTTCGGCGCAGGCGATAACTTTTGCTATAATACTATTGTATGAAATATTTTTGCACTATTTTTTTTGTTCTTTTCTTTTTTGCGTTTCCTTCTTTTGCCGCTCCAAACGCATCGCTTTTTCTTTCTCCTTCGATCGGAACATATCCGATAGGAGAGGTTTTTACGGTTTCGGTTAATATCAACACGAACGGAGAAATGATAAGTACCGCCGAAGGAAATATTGCTTTTAATAATTCAGAACTTGAAGTCGCAGCAATCTCAAGAGACGGCTCCATTTTGACCTCATGGGATACCGAACCGTCTTTTTCGAATGAGGAAGGGATTGTTCATTTTTCCGGTTTGACAGCCGAGGGTTTTACCGGTGAGAACGGCAAAATACTTTCAATCTCTTTTAAAGCGCTGAAAAACAAACAAAGCACCGTTCATTTTGCTACCGGAGCGGCCATTATTGCCGCCGACGGTTTGGGAACCAACATTCTGTCGAGTATGGATGCCGGCCGGTACGAATTGACCCCAAAAGAAGTTGTGCCTTCGCTGGTCGCCATGGCTGACGCTTCGTCGACCCCCATTACGGAAGCGACTTCAACCCCTCCTGTTCCGTTTATTGTCACATCTTCGACACACTCGGATTCGACACGTTCCTATGCGACCACAACCGCAATACTTGAATGGAAGTGGGAAGATGATACTTCTTCCGTTGCTTTCTCTTTTGATGATAAACCAACGACAACCCCGAAAAAAACATACACTTCTCCCGTAACGAAAAAAGTATTTAAAGACCTGAAAGATGGCGTGTATTTTTTCCACATAAAGCGAACTGATGAGACAGGAACTTCAACACTCGTTCATTATCGCGTAGGAATTGATACGGTTGTGCCGGAGAGTTTTACCATTACTGAAGCGGCGCTACCGGATGCTTATGGCTTTAATTTTACCGCGACGGATTCCGGTTCCGGAATTGAAAAGTATGACGTGCGCATCGACGAGGGAACAGAAAATTCGTGGATAGATGACGGGGGTCATGTGTATAAACCATCGGGCCTGTCGTCGGGAACGCACACAATTAAAGCGAAAGCGATTGATCTCGCGGGAAATTTTATCGAACAGTCTTTTCCTTTTACTGTCGCAGTTGTTGATGTGCCGGAATTTTCTGAAAAACCAAAAGATGTGACGGTTGGCGACCTGATTATTCTGCGGTTCAAGTCTATGGAGAAGGGGAGTGTTCGAGTGGTCAGCGTAACCGATACGGGAATAAAGAGCGAGGGAATAGCGACAAAAGATGCGGACGGTACGTTTTCTTTTCCAGTAGTTTCTAAGGCAGTCAAAGGAACGTATACCGTGTATGCTATTGGAATCGTAAAAGGGGTGGAAAGCGCGCCCTCTGAAAAGATTGTGATTACTGTGCGCGGAGGTATCGTTTATTATGCAAAAACCGCCTTTGTGTTTACCAAGGCACAGGCCGCAAAAATATTTTTTGTCGTTCTCGGTCTTTTTATTCTCTTATACGGTTTTTCAAAATTAAAAAGAAAGGATGGTGAGTATGAGGAAAATTTTCCGGAAGAGAACAATCCACGCCACCAACAACCGACCCAAGAATATCGCAATCCCATGCAAGAGATTCGCCCATCAGGAGGGAATAAAGAACCGGTCAGAATTGTCGCCGAACAGAATACCGTAGACAATGTTTTTCAGGTAAGAATAGGGAAGAAACAGTAATAAAGTCGAAAGTCCGCAAACTTAATTAAGTTTGCGGACTTTTATATAAAGTCAACTTTCCTGTCGTGCTTTTGACTTCGTCGCCGGAGCGAGGTTGCACCTCGGTCCGAAACGTTTGTGATTTTGCCCTGATCATTTATGTAATTCGAAAGCAGTAAGACATTTCAAACGTTTCGGTTCGGGGTGCAACCCCGAACCG
>Ga0172379_10001809_pt1 | contig 40815 bp, 33 predicted proteins | sample GrowelOW334metaG_FD_119756 | JGI IMG/M metagenome (GOLD analysis project Ga0172379, IMG submission 119756) | Groundwater microbial communities from an aquifer near a municipal landfill in Southern Ontario, Canada - Groundwater well OW334 metaG | ecosystem: Environmental > Aquatic > Deep... | reverse complement strand
TTCTGCATTCCCAGCGTGGCGATAAACGGCGGGATCTTACCCTTCGCGACGATGAGCCCGTTGAGAGCGCCCACCGTAACCGTTAGAAGAACGGATATCCCGGCCGCGGCGTACATATTGATCCCCATCTGCGCCATGAAGATCCATATAACGGTCACGAAGCTGACTTGCGCACCGAGCGATAAATCCGTGCCTTGCGTGAGAATGATAAGAGTCTGCCCGAAGGCGAGTATCATCAAAGGAGAGGACTGCAAGAGAACATTTGCCATATTCGATAGACTGAAATATTCCGGCGTGATAAGGCTGAAGACGCTGATCAATATTACGAGCATCCAGATTACCGGCGGCAAACCTCTTATCCATCTGAGTATATTTCCGGACTTAATTGATTTCAAAAGATACCCCACTCTCCGCAATGCCGAGCATCTTCGCGGCAACTTTTTCCTGACTGAACAACGGACTATTCCTTTCCACATGCCCGGTAATCTTTCCTTCATGCATAATATAGATCCGGTCGCTCATACCCAAAATCTCAGGCAATTCGGATGAGATCATCAATATCGCTTTCCCTTCGCAAGCCAACTGATCCATAATCGCGTAAATTTCCAATTTCGCGCCGACATCAATTCCGCGTGTTGGTTCGTCGAAAATGAGTATTTCAGGTTCCATGCTCAGCCACTTAGCCAATACAACCTTTTGCTGATTTCCACCGCTGAGATATCGACACGCTCGATGGACGGATGGAGTGGCTATACGCAGAACTTTTTTATATTTTTCTACGATTTCCATCATCTTCTTATTATCAACAAACACGCGGGGAAGATGTTTTTTCAGACTCACCGCCATGGTATTCCAAGCGACCGAGTCCTTCAGCGCGAGTCCGGTTCGTTTTCTGTCCTCGGGGACAAGGCCGATCCCGTATTTGACAATTGAAGCAGGATCGTGGGCGAATACTTCCTTGCCGTTAATGAACAGCTTCCCGCCGGCGACCAAATCAATTCCGAAAAGCAGTTTCGCGAATTCCGTACGTCCGGCTCCGACCAATCCGGCGAGTCCGACTATTTCACCTTTTTTCAATTCAACGCTAACGCTCTTAACCCGTCCGGCTTTATCGGAAAGGTTCTCCGCTTTCAAGACTATTTCTCCAATCGGATTCTTCGTGCGTTTATACACCTGCGAGATATCGCGACCAACCATCAAGTTGACCAAATCTTCTACGGTTTTTTCTTTTATTCCGTAGGTGCCGACATAATTCCCATCACGGAGGATAGTGATTCTGTCCCCGATACGAGAGAATTCCTGCATCCTATGAGAGACGTAGATAATTCCGATCCCTGATTCTTTAAGTTTGTGTATTTGCTGAAAAAGAGAATCAACTTCACGTTCGGAAAGAGCCGCCGTCGGTTCATCGAATACGATGATGCGCGGTTTAAATGAAAGAGCTTTGGCTATTTCAACCATTTGCTGTTCCGCGACGCTCAATTTCTTTACGATTGTTTTAACATCGATATAGCCGCAATTTAATTTTGACAACAATTCACGGGATTCGGTTTGCATCCGTTTATGATTGAGCAATCCCATTTTATCGCGATATTCGCGATTAAGAAAAATATTCTGAGCGACATTCAAATACGGGACTAGGGTAAATTCCTGGTACACAGCAGCGATCCCTTCTTTCAGAGCATCCTTGGCGGAATGGAATCTAACTTTTTCACCATGCAGCCGTATCTCGCCCTCTTCGGGATTGTGCGCGCCGAGGAGACACTTGGCGAGCGTGCTTTTGCCGGCGCCGTTCTCGCCTACCAGAATATGAACTTCTCCGGCCCGCAAATCAAAATCGACGTTATTAAGGGCCTTCACACCGGGAAAAACCTTAGTGATATTGTGAGCGGTTAGTATCGGTTTTTCCATTTCCTCTCCTCGTGTCGATTGAACTTTCTTTGTCGGGCAACGCCGGGAAGTATCGGGTTTTCACCCGCGCTTCCCGGCGCAATTTCATTTTTTAGTTATTTCCACCACGCGATACTGGAAATGTAAGTATCAACATTCTCGCCGGTGATAAGCGGCTTATCCGATTCGGAAGGGAACGGAACGAAGTACTGCGGCGGCTTTGTGCCGTCATTCAAAGATTGAACGATGTATGCGGCGGCAAGATAGGCCGATCCGAACGGATCGGTATTATAGGAAACGTACATTTCACCGTTTTTGATGGCGGCCGCGCCGTCCTGGTTTCCGTCGAATCCGCCGATGACTACGTTCTTCATCCCGGCGGCTTTAAGAGCCTGGATCGCGCCCAGAGCGGATTCGTCATTCATGCCGATGATCGCGGCAACAGACTTGAACTTCTGGATAAGGTTTTCGGTAACCTGCATGCCTTCCGTTCGCTTGAAATTGGCAGTCTGAGAAGCCACGATTTTAATTCCTGGATACTTGCCGAGAACCTCATTGATACCGGCAAGGCGCTCTCTGGCGTTCTGGGCTCCGGGAGGGCCTTCAAGAATGACGACATCGCCTTTTCCGCCTATTTTGTCCGCGACAGCCTTCGCGACGAGTCTTCCGGTTTCCGTATAATCGACGCCGGTTCGCAGGAAGGTATCAACGGCTGCCGGGGTACCGATAGTCGCGACGGGGATATTCGCCGTCATCGCTTTCCTGACACCGGGCATAATTCCGTTCGTATCCACCGGGACAAGAACAAAACCCTTCGCGCCCTTCTGAATCATGTCTTCCATGATCTTCACTTGCTCTTCAACGCTGTCGTTTATAGCGGGTGCCATAACCACTGCCTTGAATCCCATATCCGCGCCGGCTTTGGTGACGCCGGCAAGAAGTTTCACCATGTAGGGGTTGGTGGAGTTCTTGACGATGCACGCGATCGTGTAGGGAGTCTTCGCCTTGACCTGCGAGGAGATGCTCGCGCCGATGCCGTTTACCGGCAGTTTGCTTTTAGAGACTTCCGCGGGCGCCTGTTGCGCGGCAGCCGCGGGAGCCGGAGCCGCCGCTTTTGGAGCCGGCGCTTTCTCACAGCCCACGATCATCAAGGTCGCGCAAACTGCCGAAATGATTATCATTCCTCTTTTCATTGCCTTGTTCCTCCTAAGTTTCTCTCTATTTGAAGACCCACACAGGTCTCATTCACTCAGAAATCGGCCACTATAATTTGGATATTTGCATTTGTGTATATTGGAATAATTGGATCCAATCTTGGATCATTTAAACATCGCCTTTTTGATTTGTCAACAAAATTATGCGGAATACGAGTATTCTGTACTCCGATATTGCCGACTTTCAGCTTTTTTCGATATAGTAGCGCGCAGACTCGAAGACGATCCGCGAAAAGGTTTTCATGGACACATATTACGACCCTGATCGACCCAAAACCTACTCCTATAAAGGCGAGAACCGTTCCATCGCCGATAAATATGTCCTGAAGCATTGGTGGCCGATCGCGCTGAAAGCTATTCCCGCGAAAGCTCCGGCAAACCTGGTCAGCATGGTCGGCAATCTGGGGTCTTATCTTGCGTTCTTCATAGCTTCCGGACTCCTCCTCGGACCGGTTTCAGTCATCGGCCGGGAAAAGCCCTGGATCTTCGGCGTAATCGCCTTCGGCCTGTTTTTCTACCAGACACTCGACGCGCTTGACGGCATTCAGGCGCGCAGGACCGGCGCTTCGGGTCCTTTGGGTGAGTTCGTTGATCATTGGTTCGACTCTTTCAACGTCTTTTTAGTGCCGCTCGGGATCGTGATTGCCTTCCCCGTCATTCCTTGGCAAGTGATGGTTCCCTGCCAGCTCATCTACACCACGACGAACTGGATTTTGATCCGGGCTTTGAACAATACCCAAGTCTTGGTTTTTGATAAGTTTTCAACAGAAGAAGGCCAGATTGCCGCGCAGCTCTTCTATTTGAGCGTATGGATACTCGGCTACGATTTCTGGGCAAAGCCGCTCGTTTTCGGCGTTCCACCCATCTGGATCGGTTATGCGCTCCTTCCCCTCGGGATGCTGTTCACCGCCGTGAGAAGTTATAAGGATTCACGCGGCTTTGGACTCCTTTCAATCGCGATCGCGTCACTGCTGCCGCTCTCCGCATGGGTTTTTCTGGCGGTTCCCCGCGTCGGAGAGACGGCCATCATCATGGGCGGACTTACGCTGGGGTTCTCAGGGTCCCGCTATGTCGGCCAGCTCATTCAGGATCGGCTCATAGGACGCGTGTACAATCCCTACCTCCCGGACATTGCCGGCGGCGGAATCGCGCTTTGCGCGATCGCTCTGATTCCCGGTTTACCCGATTGGTCGATCATCGTATCGGGATCCTTTATGTTTATCTGGACCATCGTCGCTTTGGCCTCTCAGTTCAATGTAACCCTGTCACGGATCCGAAAAATCCTCGGAAGAGGTCTTTTCTGGCCTTTGACAGGCTCAAAACTTGACAGCGAAGCAGGGCGACGATAGTGTTTCATATCTTTCCTCAATTGAGCGGAGCAGCGTGAAAGCGGACCATCAAAAGTTACGACTATTTTTCGCGACCGATATACACGGTTCGGAAATCTGCTGGAAAAAATTTCTAGCGGCAGCCAAGTATTACGACGCCGGGGTATTGGTTCTGGGCGGCGATATGACGGGCAAGGCCCTCGTCCCCATAATAAAGCAGACGAACGGAAACTGGAAAACGGTACTTCTCCAGGAGTCCCACGATTTGGAGACCGAGGCGGAAGTAAAAGCGATGGAAACGTCCATCGCCAGCCGCGGCTATTATCCGATACGGACAGACGTGGAGGAAATGAAGTCCTTCGCGGAAAAGCCTGAAACTATCGATATGCTGTTCCGTAAGACAGTGCTTGAGACCGCCGCGCGCTGGATGGAACTGGCCGACACGCGGCTTGCGGGAACGGGTGTGGATTGTTGGGTCTGCCCGGGCAACGACGATGCCTTCGAACTTGACGCGGTGATAGCCCAAGCCAAACTGGTGAAAGACGCCGAAGGCAAGGTAGTGGAACTGGGAGCGGGTTTTTCGCTTGCCTCTACGGGCTGGTCCAACCCCACTCCCTGGCATACGCACCGGGAAGCCAAAGAAGAAGACCTGTACGCCCGGATAGCGGCTCTTATACCCGCGGAAATCGATTGTTCCCGCTGGATCTTCAGTCTTCATGCCCCGCCCCACGCTTCGGGACTGGACGACGCGCCCGAAATGGATGAGAATCTTAACATTCTTAACGCGGGACAAACCGTTGTCCCGGTAGGAAGCACCGCCGTGCGTCGGATTATTGAGGAGAGAAAACCTCTTATATCCCTGCACGGACATATTCATGAAGCCAAGGGCGTAGCCCGGATAGGCAAGACGCTCTGCGTCAACCCGGGAAGCCTGTATGAACAGGGAGTACTGCAAGGTGTTCTGATCGAAGTGGATGCGCGAAAGGGAATACGCTCGTACGTCCTAACGACGGGCTAAGTTACGCAAAGGAGTGGATATGGCGGATAATCAGGATCTTTTCCTTCGCAAAGCCACGGGCTTGATTCGCTCGTGGTCGGTGATGGACGCTTTCATCTACGCGTTCTTCTCAATCAACCTGGTAACGCTCGGGCTGTATATGATCAGCCAGGCTTATGCGTTCCAAGGCGGTCTGATCCCGGCTCTCGTCATCAGCGCGGTGCTCATCCTTTCCGAAATCGTCGTGTACGCGGGACTCATCGCGGTCATGCCGCGCGCGGGCGGAGATTATGTCTGGCAGAGCCGCATTCTCGGCGGCGGCATCGGGTTCGTCCTGGCGATCACCGGCTGGTGCTTTATCCTTTGGCTCTGGACCCCACTTTACGCCGATATGCTCAGGCATATCGTCATTGTCCCCCTGGCCGCGGTTCTCGGCTTCACCGAAGCGGCGGTTTCCTTAGCTTCAAGCCCGCACGCCTGGTTCGCCGTTTGCGTGCTGACCTGCCTCTTCGTTTTCGTGGTTATCGCCTTGGGTATGAAGGCCTACGCAAGAATCCAGAAAGTATGCTTCTGGGTCGGCAACGCGGGCCTCTTGGTAGTCATCGTCCTTCTCCTTTCAGGTGATAAAGCCGGTTTCAAGGCAGGCTTCGATGTCGGAGCCTTGGACTTGTTCGGTCTAAAAAACGCGTACGCGGGCATAGAGGCGGCGGGAAAAGCCGCGGGAGCCGCGACTCCGCTATGGGGCGGCAGCATCGCTCAGATATTCCTCCTCATGCCGTATCTGGCTTTCTTTAATCTCTGGCCGAATTGGGGCGCTACCCTCTACGGCGAAGTTAAAGGGTCTCAGGACTTCAAGAAGAACTTCCTCGGCATGGCCGCGGCTCTGGCCGGAACCACGACGCTTGCCGTCATACTCCTGCTCGCGATCGAAAAAGGCATCGGCTGGGACTTCTATATGAACGCGAACAGCGCTTACTGGAGTTCTCGCTGGGGTTTGGCCCAAGGTCCTTCGGCCATGCCCGTTTGGCCCTACCCAGCCCTCTTTGCCCTGATGTCCGTGCCGAACGTCGTTTTCCGCGTCGTCGTTCTCTTGGCGTTGGCTATGTGGTTCTTCGGCTGGGCCGGTACGATCTTCCTTTCCAGCACTCGCATCCTCTTCTCCGCGTCCTTCGACAGACTTCTGCCTGAAGCTATCGCCAAGATCGATCCGAAGACGAGGACGCCCCTCAACGCCCTTCTCTTCATGATTATTCCCGGACTGATCGTTTCAGGACTCTTCGTGTACAACGTCTGGAACTTCAGCTCGCTCACTCTGGTCGCCACGGTCGTAATCGCCATTACCTTCTTCGGAACGGGTATCGCGGCGACTATCCTACCTTTCGTGAAAAAGGATTTGTACGCGGCTTCCCCGCTCGTGAAATTCAAGATCGGGAAACTGCCCCTCATCACCTTGTTCGGCGCGATCTTCACCTGTTTCCTCGGTTTCCTTCTCTATGAATGGATAATCGATCCCAACGGTCTGTACGGCATCAGTTACAAGAACATTTCGTCTATGGTCTTCATGGCCGCCCTGTATCTCCTGGCGATTGGACTGTATATCGGTATGCGCGCTTACCGCAAAAACAAAGGAATCGACGTGGATAAGATCTACGGCGAAATTCCCGTGGAGTGAGTGTGGGCGACGGCAACGACTACCTCTTGGCTGAGGCCGCGGCGCTCGTGAAGGCCGCCGCGGCATCTCGGATAGACATGCGTCTTCTCGGCGGCTTGGCCGTTCGCGGCCGCAGCCGGACGAGCCGGCTTGAGCCCTGGGCGCGCGAGTGCTCGGACTGCGACTTTTTCGCGCGCTCCAAGTCGGCCGCCGTCGAGGTCCTCTTTTCGACTCGGGGATGGGAAGCCGACAAGGAATTCAATCTCTACAACGGAGATTCGCGGCTTTCGTTCAGATCCCCGCGTAACGGGAAAAAAGCGGACGTTTTCTTGAATTCCTTTCGCATGTGCCATGAGATCCCGTTAACGCGACGAATCGCGGTCGACGAATTGACGCTCCCGCTCTCGGAACTTCTTCTTACCAAGCTGCAAGTCGTGGAAACGAACGATAAGGATTTTAGGGACATAGCCTGTATACTCATTGATTATGAACTCAGAGAAAACGACGGCGGCACAATCAACAAGAAGGCCTTCGCGGCGGCGTGCGCCGCCGATTGGGGCCTTTGGCGGACAATATCCGGGAGCCTGGAACGTTTCCGCGCTTGGATACCTTCGTCGGGAGCCTCTCAAGAGGAAACCATGCTTGCGCTGACACGGTCCGCGGCGCTGACGGAGGCGCTCCAAAACGCGCCCAAGAGCCTCGCGTGGAAAGCCAGAGCATTGATCGGCGAACGCGCTTCCTGGTACGAATTACCCGAGGAGTCAGAACTTTGAGTGAAGGAAGCATGAGCGGCCACAAGAATAAAAATGGTTTGCTCCGGATCGGGACTGCAAAAAATCACCGGCACAAGGCTCCCGGGAAAAAGCCGGAAATCGATATTATCGAAGGTCTCAAGCGCTTCATCGACGACCGGATCATTGAGGCCGCGATTCCGCCCAATCTTAGAAAACGCGGCGTCGCGCTCAAGTCCAGCGTACGGCTGGGAGGACTCACCAACCGAAACTACAAACTCCAAGTAGGCGGAGAATCCATAGTTCTCAGGTTGCCGGGAAGAGGCACGGGAAGGTTCATCGACCGATCGACCGAGAGAGCCAACCAAGACGCGGCGGCACGCGGAGGATTCACAGCCCATTCGATATATTTCGACGGCAGGACCGGAGTAAAGATTACACCCTTTCTCCACGAAGCCCGTGCCTTTGACTGCGAATCCGCGCAAAAAGAAGATAGCGTCGAAGCGATCGCCTCCTTGCTTTCCCGTTTCCATCATTCGGGGATCCGATTCGTCAATGATTTCGATGTTTTCAAGCTTACCCGGATCTATGAGCGAGTCGCGAGAGGACGTTTCGGTAAATTTTACGAAGGCTTCGATGCCGCAAAAAAAAGGATAGCCGCGTTCGAACACCCTTTGTCGGTGCTCGGCTCGGAACGCGTCGCTTGCCACAACGATCTGGTCCCCGAAAACATCCTGCGAACCCCTTCGGGCTTAACCTTGATCGACTGGGAATATTCCGGCATGAATGATCCAGCCTGGGATCTTGCGTCCGTCATACTCGAATCAGGCCTTGACGCCGAGGCGGAACATCGGTTCCTGGCCTGCTATACCGGATCTTCCGTTTCCGAGCGTCTGCGCCTCAGAGTGGATGCCTACAAGCTGATGCAGGATTTCCTCTGGTCTCTCTGGTCCATCCTCCAAGAAACGGCCAGCCGCAACCCGGCGAAAGCGAGAGGCATCCGCGAATACGGAGCGAACAGGTTCTTACGCGCCTTAGAGATGCTTCCCCATGTTGAAGCCCGCTTCGACATTTCCAAGACAGAAGAATAGTCATGAACGCCATCATTCTGGCCGCGGGCATGGGGACCAGACTTAGACCGCTGACAAACGAACGCCCAAAATCATTAGTAGAGATAGCCGGAGAGAGCTTTTTCTCCCGCCAGATCAAACAATTACGCGAAGCGGGAATCACGGACATCACGGTGGTGACCGGGTACAAAGCGGAAGCCTTTGCGCCCTGGTACGGCCAAGACGGCCTGTCGTTCATACACAACCCGGTATTCGATAGCCGGAATAACCTCTGGTCCATGCTCATCGTACGTGAACGCCTGGGAGACACCGTGGTGCTGGACGGCGACGTCAGACTCGCCGACGGTCTCATTCCCCGCGTCAGCCCCGCAACCAGCCGCTGGTTCGTAGGATACCGCGACGACATGAAAAGTGAATGGGTGGTCCGTGTGGACGGAAACGACCGGGTCACTCGGGTCGATGTCGCGGGCGGCTCCGGTTGGATACTGACGGGACTTTCCTATTGGAGCAAATCGGACGGTCAATTCCTTTCCGGCGCGATTGAAGAAGCTTCAAAAGGACCGGAATCCGACACCATCTTCTGGGACGAAATCCCGCGTAGGTCGCTCGATTTTCTGGACGTCCGCGCCCAGAAAATCGGCGGATCGGACTGGGCGGAAATCGACACGATCGAGGACAAAGAACGTCTTGAAGCGGCACTCGCGCTCAATATATAAGGGTGGTCCGCGAACGAATTTGCCGATGATAAAAGAATGGAAGGACTATCGATTTGGAGCCCCGTCGACATCGACGTAGGTACATGCGTTTCATGGAAAATAGGCAATTTTTCCCTTTGGACCGAACGGTACGAACAGGAATGGCACGTCCTACAGCAATACAGCGATACGGTTACTGATTCCGAGCCGGTCTTCACCGTAAATGCCCGTTCGGATAAGCCCTCTTCGTCAAATTGGAAACACTATCTGCTGCGTGAAGGGAACCGCGCTTTTCCCGTCCCCGCGATGATGGACAGACCGGTGGTTATACGGCCGGATAGAGGCCTTATTTTGCTTCCCGGCGAACATTCTCACTTTTTTTTATCCTTACCGGTATGGTTCCGCCTACTCATCGGAAAAAAATCCGATTGGAAAGCGGCAAAACCGCTTTTTGAATTTCCGATACACCCGATGGCGAACGCGTGGTTCGGAGATCCCGTGTCAGGCGAACTATGTTACTTTACCACCGCGCGCTTATACCCCGATTTTGAATCCATCCCGTTGTCGCCGATCAACGTGGTGTGCCCCCTGTGGATCAGCAACGAATCGGACAAGGAACTCCCCTTTGACCGCATCTGTCTCCATACGGAATTCCTGGGAATTTACCGAGGGCAAAACCGGCTATGGACGAACGCGGTAAACGTCACCTTCAAGGGTACCGAGCAAGACACGCTGATCCAAGCGTCAAAAAAAGCCCCACCTCACGACGGAGCGGCGCAGCTCCTCACCGAGGCGCGTCAAACTATCGATAATCGATATTTTAAACGCACCTTCAATCTAATCAAGTCCTTCACGGGTTTTTAGGAGAGTATCGATGCAGCTCATCCTCGACTGGCTGAAAAAAACATCCCCCGACTTCGTCGGCAAGGGTGTTATCATCGGCACCACGATAGTGGCCGGTTTCATTGTTCTCCGACTCGTCATGGAAGTTGTAAGCCGGACCTTTCTGAAAAAAGCCTCCGAACATAATCGACTGCTCGGCCGAAACATCATTGCGTACATCGGGACGACAATTATCTTTCTGGCCGTTTTAAGAGAGTTGGGAGTCGATCTGACGACTTTGCTGGGCGCGGCGGGAATTGTCGGTATCGCCCTTGGTTTCGCGTCGCAGACCAGCGTATCCAACATCATCAGCGGTCTTTTTCTCCTAGGAGAAAAACCGTTCACCGTCGGCGACGTCATCAAGGTTGGGGATAAGACGGGGATTATTCTTGCCATCGATCTGATGTCCATCAAAATCCGGACCTTCGATAATTTGTTCATCCGACTGCCGAACGAAAAAGTCCTGAACACGGAAGTCGTCAACATCACCCGTTTCCCGATCAGAAGACTGGACATCTCCATTTCGGTTGCCTATAAAGAGAACATCGGCCGGGTCAAAGACATCCTCGCCGAAACGGCTTTAAAAAACCCGTTTGCCTTGAGCGAACCGGAACCCTTGGTAATCATTCAAAATTTCGGCGATTCGGGAATCGAGTTTTTCCTGGGCGTTTGGTTTCTAAAAACCGATTTGATACAGCTCAAAAACTCTTTGATGCAGGGAATCAAAGAACGGTTCGATGCCGAAGGGATTGAAATGCCCTTCCCCCACCGCTCCCTCTACGCCGGTGAGACGACGAAGGCTTTTCCGATCAGGATCGTGTCCGGAGATTCGCCGCCTGATTTCTCGCCTGTTGTCCAAAAGTAGCGCGCGCTTGCGGATCGGGTCGCCAGGACCTATGATTTTACTTAATGCGAAATCACCGGTTAGTATTTCCCTATTCAAGCGCCGCGGCTCTATTTTTTTTGGTCGCGGCATTCTTGAACGTCGGCTGTTCAGCGCAAACTATCCGTTCGGCATCGGTTAAAGCGGGAGAGGCCGACCTTTCTCAAGGGTACGACTTCGACTCCGGAGACTTAGTCCGCCTGGATGGAACTTGGGAGTTTTACCGGAACAGACTTCTGGACCCGGAAGATTTCAAACGGGGCGCGCCGCCCGCCGATGGTACGGTCCAAATCCCAAGCGTATGGGCATCCGCCTTTGGATTCAGCTCTCCGAAAACAGCGCCGACAGGAACGGCCACCCTTAGGCTCAAACTCAGGCTCCCACCCGGAGAACGGTTATGGATGCTTCGGCTTCCTAACGCGAATAGCGCCCTGCGGGTATACGCCGCGGACGCGAAAATCGCGGAAATCGGACAGGTCTCCGCGAATAAAGAAAGCTACCGCCCCTCAAACAAACTTGCCCTTCCTGAGTTCCCGGTCTCCGGAGAAACGCTGGAAATCATACTTCAGATCGCAAACTTTTCTACACCCTACATAGGCACCTGGGACAGCCCGATTTTGGGGACCGCAAATGCTTTAAGCAAGAAACGCTCGGGGGACCTTATCTCAACCTCGTTGATATCAGGCGCGCTCCTTATCATGGGTCTCTATCATTTGGGACTGTTTCTGCTCCGCAAAAAGGACCTCACCTCACTTTTATTCGGCATCATCTGTCTTCTGATGACCGTCCGCAACTTGATCATGGGAGAACGAATACTATTGGATCTCTTTCCCGCGGAAGCCGCCGCCTGGGAATGGGCGTTCAAGATTGAGCACCTGTCCGCGCATCTTACCGTTCCGCTTTTCGCTCTTTTCTTTCGGGAACTCTACCCCCGACAAGTAAAAAAAATCCCTGTTTGGGTTATCCTGGTAGTTGGTTGCGCCTGGGCTGCCCTTGCAATTTTCACGCCGGCCATGATCTACCAGCGGTTCCTCCATTGGTACGAGTTATTCCTTCTGACGGCGGGACTCTACGTACTGGGCACGATAACGATAGCCGCGTTCCGCGGAGAGGAAGGAGCGCTGATCGTGGAGCTAGGGCTGATTGTCCTTCTCTGCACCACGGCTAACGACGTGTTTCTCTCAATCGGGTTGATTTCAAAAACCTTCTATATGGCGTCCTACGGCGTATTCCTGTACATATTCACCCAAAGTTTCCATCTGTCGATGATCTTTTCAAAAGCTTTTCACGATATTGAAGCGCTCTCCGAGGACCTGCGGGATAAAAACAAGGAACTTGAATCGCTCCACACCATTGATCTGGCCATCGCATCCAGCATGGAATTGGACAGGGTACTTTCAGTAATTCTGGAACAGGCCGTTGCGCACCTTGACGCCGACGCGGCGGACATTCTTCTCCTGGAAAACGATTCGGGAACGCTCACCTTTGGAGCTCGGCTCGGTTTCCGAACCGATGCGCTCCTGCATACACGGCTGAAGTCGGGACAGGGCTTCGCCGGACAAGCGTTGTTGAGTGAGGACGCGATCATCGTGTCGGGATTAGACAAGAATGCCGAAGGATTCAGCCGATCTCCCGCCTTCGCGGGTGAAAACTTTGTCTTCTACGCGGGGCGCAGACTCACGGTCAAAGGGAAGACGGTGGGAGTCATCGAACTCTACAGACGGCTCCCCTTTGTCCCCTCGGAAAGCTGGGACTTGTTCTTTAAAACCCTGGCCGGCCAAGCGGCGATCGCCTTGGACAATTCCGCTTTGGTGAGAGGCCTCAAACAAGCGAATATAGAATTGGAAGAAGCCAACGAGGGCACCATTGAAAGCTGGGCGGAGGCGCTTGAACTGAGAGACCAGGAAACGGAAGGACACAGCCGCCGGGTCACCGACGCAACCATCAAGCTGGCCGGCCTTTTCGGCATTGCGGGACTAGAATTGGATCAAGTGAGACAGGGCGCGCTGCTGCATGATATCGGCAAGATGGGTATCCCCGATTCAATACTTTTAAAACCGGGGCCTTTGAACGCCGAAGAATTCTCCATCATGAAACGACACCCGTCGATTGCCCGAGACCTCCTATCACGTTTGAGCTTCTTCCGGAACTCTTTGGATATCCCGTATCACCATCATGAAAAGTGGGACGGTACCGGTTATCCGCAAGGCCTTGCCGGACCCGATATCCCCCTACCGGCCCGACTCTTTGCCGTCGTCGACGTGTGGGACGCGCTCCGTTCCAATCGCCCGTATCGGGAAAGTTGGCCGGAAGAAAAAGTCTTGAACCACATAGAGTCTCAAGCCGGTACCCACTTTGACCCGGCTGCCGTGGAAGCCTTTATAAGGATGCGGCGGGCGGATAGATAAACATACGCGGGTCGGAAGGCTCCGCGCTTAACACCATCACTATACCGAAAAATCCTCAAATCCACCAAAAATGCGTATACTTGAAGGGAAAGAAGGAGTTGTTTTCATGAGGATGCCCGAAGCCAAATTCTCCACCTATTTCTTTTTGGCAATCCTCATTCCTACCCTCGCGTCCCTATTGATTGGAGTTGTCTTCGGAAGCGCTTTGTATCGTAACTTCAGACTGGATAACCAGAAACGACAATTAACCTTGACCGGATCCTATATCGTGGCGATGATCGCGGAAAATCCGCTTGGCTTGAGCGATCCCGCCCTCCCCCGCTTTCTTCGGACTTTTTCGCTAATCGACGACCGCCGGATCACCATCATCCGCTCCGATGGATCAGTATTAGCGGATTCCACCATTGATGACGTCGCGTCAATGGCGAATCACGGAGAACGAGAAGAAGTACGTGTCGCGCTTTCGGGCAGAATAGGCATGAGTTCCCGGCGAAGCAAAACCACCGGAATTGAATACCTGTACGTAGCGCAGCCGTTTCGGCAGAAAGAAGTGATCGTAGCCGTAGTGCGCGTCGCGAAAGAGACTATGCTCATACAGAGCGAACGGCAGATGATAAGCCGAGGGATGACGGGAATCGGCATCGCCTATCTCTTGCTGACGCTGCTGGTCGGCTACACGATTTCCGCGATTTTCGGAAAGTTCGTACGGCGCATGAGCGGCGTCGCCGAACAAATGGCGAACGGACGCTTCGATCTCCGCATGAAAAGCGCGCATATTACCGAATTGAAAGTACTCAGCGAGTCTCTCAACAGGATGGCTGACCGGATCGGCCAAAACATGGAAGAACTTGTCGGGGAAAAAAAGGCCCTTGAATCAGCAAGAGACAGACTGAGCACTACCGTTGACCTCAAAGAGACGTACCTCAAGGAACTACAGCACCGCGTAAAGAATAACCTCAACGTCATCTCATCGATAATGAACCTGGAGCTCGGAAGGCTTGCCGACGGCGACGCGAAACGGGTATTCAAGGAGATGATCACCCGCGTTGAGACTGTCTCACGAATTTATGAAAGCCTCTACAAATCATCCGACCTGGAAACCGTCGACCTGCAACCGTATCTACAAGGACTAGCCGATTCTATACAGTCCGCCTACAACGACGAACAGGACCACATCACCATTGAAACGGATATTGAGTCAGTCCGGGTCGACTCCAAAAAAGCGATGCCGCTCGGGCTCATCCTCAACGAATGTCTTACCAACGCGTTCAAGTACGCGTTTCAGTCTCAGGAGAACGGTTTCGTTCACGTCCGACTGAATGTCCTTGAAAGGGAAATAGTTTTGACCATCTCAGATAACGGCGTCGGCTTCCGCCCTGGTTTCCGAGCCGAATCGAGCACGAGTCTCGGATTGCAGATTGTGCATCTGTTAGCCGAACAATTGGGCGGCCGCATTTCAATAAACGGAACAAAGGGCGTCACCGTGACGCTTTCCATCGATAAATAAAGAACCTCACTTTTCGAGCTTTTTATGGCCGACAGCGTTTTTGTCAAAACGGGGAGCCCACACGAAAAACTCCTGACGGTTGCCGCACAGTTGCATGGGCCGCAGATCCCGAAAACCGATCTGATCGATTCGCCGCATATACAGAGAAATGGAAGAGGCAAAGCTCCAATCGTTCAATTTGATGGTGAGAAAACCGCAGCATAATTTAAGCTCGTCCCCGAAGTTTTCCTTGAGCAGGGAGACTACGTGAGAGAGCTGGTCCAAGGCTTCCAGGGGCGCGATGCTCATATCCATCACCAGCCAATCCGGGTTGATGTTTCTAAGGTCGTTCACGGTTAGGTGTCTGGCCTCCAGCCTGATGGAGGAAAAGCCGGGATGGGAATACACCGTTTCCGCCATGTACTGCGGGTCCACGCCGGTAACCTTGAGGCCGCGTTTGAGCATCGCGCTGGAAGCGCCGCCGGGTGCGCAGCCGATTTCCAACGCGCGCATGTCGCTTTCAATCGTCGGCTTGAAGCGCTGGATAGCCTCCTCGATTTTGAGGTAAGCGCGGGAAGGAGCGTCCGCGGGCAAGGGAATATCGATGAGGTTGCCGGGGAGCGGCGACAGTTTTTCAGAATGTATATGCCGTCCAAGAAACACGTGGAAATCATCAATCCAGATCAAGCTGTAGACCGCGTCCCCGACGTTCGGAACACCCTTAGGTTCAGGGATGGCACAATCCTTGAGAATCGTCCGTATGCGTTCGTTCCGGACAAAGCCGGGCGGTTCTTCACCCGGAATATGCTGGTCACGTTCAAAACATTGCACGACCGCCGCGGCGGGGACCAGGGAGAGCAGGTCCGCGAACGCGATCTTGTCCTTCGCTTGTCCAAGGACCTCGCCCCAGAGTCGGGTGAAAATAGCTTTCTTCAAAACCAGAGGGGGAGAAGCGTCGTCGGCTTCCTTGAACGTCACGAAACCGGGACGGGAGAAAGCAAAACGAAGCTGCGGATATTCGCGTGTAATCTCCGCCTTGACGACCTTTTCGGCGCCGGCCTGACAAGTTGAAAAGTAGAACCTCGGTTTCATTTCGTATCTCCCGCCGGATTATACGAGGGAACCGATGGCGCTGTCATCCGGGGCCCCGCCGGCGAATGACAGCCTTCAGAATCAATCGAGCAAGGTTGAAAAAAGGCGGACCCGTTCGGCGGCAGCATCGGATGTTTCTACAGAAGAACGAGCGAACAAACGCGTCGCCGCGTACCGCGCTTGACCGTGGGTCGTTCCGCGGGGAAACGCTTCGGGTATCAGCATCCCGGCAGACTCGGCCAGGGCAAGCTCTTCGCTCCTGATCGCCAGGGAACCGCAAAAGACATACTCGACGGAATCATTCCGCGTCGGATTCAGTTCCGCCTTAAGTTCAATAAAAAACTCAGCTGCCTTTTCCAATTTCATTTCATTGACGAACAAGAACCTGAACGACGCGTTCCCTTTCGCGTGGATTACCGTTTGAGTCCACTCATACATAAAAGGAATCGCCGAACGGTCCCCCGTTATGATGAAACAGAACGCGTCGAACGCGTTGAGCGTTTCCGCTTGAGGGATGGAATCGGTAAGAAAAAGGAAGGTTCGATCGTCGATAAGTTCCGCGTTGCGGCCTTTTTTCCGGTCCCGGAACAAGACGGCGGCTTCGCCGCGCGTAAGGACCGGATAACTTGACCCGAACGCGGCGTGTCCGTAGCGCAGGAGCGGATCGTCCTTGGAAACTTTTCCGGACGCGGAACGCACCAGTGGGCGATCCTCCGGCGCGATAATCACGGGATGAGTATTCGCGTCCGATGCCGCTTGCGCGACGAGCGTCTCTATGACCGGCTGGTACTGTGAATCCGGCAAGGTTGACAGGACGGCGAAGATGGAGGGAGCACCCATTAAAGCCTCCCGATCGATGAAGCGACCTTCTCCAACGCCGTTACTATCGACGCGTCGAACTTTGTCCGCGACCCGTCGGAAATAATGGCGAGCGCGTTCTGAATATCGCGTTTTTCCCGATACGCGCGTTTGGCGACAAGCGCGGATAACGTTTCCGTGATACCGATGATTTTGGCGAAGAGCGGAATATCATCCTTTTTCAGCCCATTCGGATAGCCTGAGCCGTCGTTCCGCTCATGATGACAAAGAAGGCCGTCCCGGAACTGCGCGGGTAGTTCAATACCTTCGAAATAGGTCGGGCCGAGAGCCACATGGGACTGGATGAACGCGAAATCCTCATCGCTTATTTCCGCTTTCGCGATGGTCTTCTGAAGACGATCACGGTCTATCATCAGGTATCCGCAATCGTGCGCCAGAGCGGTTTTGTACAGGAGGTTGCAATCCTCGGTGGATAAGCCGAGCGCGCTTCCGACCCCGCGGCTCAGTTTAGCGGTGACCAGCGTCTGGTCCTGATTTTTGAACAAGCCCTGAAGCTCTTTGGGAATGAGCATGAGGGAACTCAAGGAAAGCGGATCCGCTTTCGCGGACGACTCGGCATCGGTCCCGCCGGAGCCGCCGGAACCACCGGGGCCGCCCTTAAATTCGATCAAAGCGCGGTGCGCGAGGCGTTCGGATTTTTCCCGGATGAAGTCGTCGTAATCGGTAAGGAAGGGGAAAATAATCGGAAGAATCGCGTCGGAAGAAAGCAGATCTCCCTCGTCCAATTTCCGCTCCACTACCTTGAGGATATCGGCTTTGAGAGCGACATCAAGTTCTCCGACATAATCGCGGACCGTATTCCAACTGAGCGTTCCCGCCCGTACTTCATCGTACATACGGTTAAGGCGTTCAGCCTTCATAAGATCCTTGCGAATATCGAAGTCCTCCCCACGACCCGTGGCATTCTGCGCCCCGCCGATGAACTCCAATAGAGGCGTTCCCCGAGCCGAGACGCTCGGTCCCCCGTAGTTCAGCTGGTAAGCCGTCGGCGTTATTTCACTTTCCGCGCCATACCGGGGCCCTTCGTTTCTTTGTGTTCGCTTTTTTGCCCTGAGCGCAAGAATGACGAAGAACACCACCAAAAGGAGAACCGCGCAGCCGATGGCTACAACCGCAATAAGGAGAACAGTATTTCCCGGACCTTGGGAATCAAGATTCCGCTGCCGTTCATCCATACGCTGGACGATATTTTTGAGATCAGGATCGGTTTGGACTATGACTTGGGGCGCCGTCTTTTCACGGTCGGCCATCTTCGCCAGAAGCGCCATAGTCTGGGCGATCATGGCCTGTTCCTGCGGGCTTTGTTTCTGGGTTACGACGGTGGGCGCCGAAGGTGCCTTTTGCGCCTGTGTTTCCATAAACGTCTGCAAAAGCTTGATCTGTTTTTCAGCCTGATCTTTCAGCGCCTCGTTTTCCTTGCTCGTGCCGGCAACAGTCGACTCCATCGTCCGCATACGCCTGTCGGCTTCCTGGAGAGCGCTTTTCAACTCGGAGAGTTCAACCTCGGATTTGGACGGCCCCAGGTCCACAGGCGGTGCGGGAGAGACAGCCGCGGGAGTTTGCGCCGGTGTCGCGGCGGCGGGAGCGGGCGTCTGAGGCGTCGCGCCGGCGACCGGCGCGCTTACGGGCGCGGGCGCGTCACTCGGCTTATTCGCGGCGGCCGTACTCCCCTTATCGCGGGGAGCGCCCTCGTTCTTAAGGGCCGCCGTATTCATGTCCTTGCGCATCTTCAGGAAATACTGGGTCGCCCGCGTATTGGACGGGTCGTATTTCAGCGCCTTTCGGAAACCGTCGTACGCGTTTTTATAGTTGCGCGCGTCGTATTCTTTAACTCCGATGGCGGCGAGCGCTTCCGACGCCTGCTTTTTCAGCGCCGTGTTCTTGGACGTTTCCGGAACGGTTTCCGCAACTAAGGAAAACGCCTTTTCAAAGGATTCGGTTTCATACGCCGACATCGCGCGTGTGGAGATATCGGCCGAGGTCTGGGCAAAAGCCCCGACCGTAGCCAAGGCGCACAGGAGCGCGAATACAGCGCTCCGAACGGTTTTATGGTTCATTCGTTTTCCTTTATTGGTTGAACGTGACGGCGCCGTGGCCCCAGCGCCCGCGCGGCATGGTTACGGAGGTCCACGCGGTTGCCCAGGCGGCGGTGGAATCAGGAACCGCGCTCCAATTACAGTTGTCTAATCCTATAGTTGAAGTGCTGAACGTGTTTATTCCCCCGAACTGATAGATCCTGGCGGGACTCATGGCCGTGGATACCACTGCTGAGCCGAAAGCGATAGTATCAGGATAGGGCGTTGTCGCAGTCCTCCAAACGCTCGGAGTCATGAAAGGTGCGGCCAAGCAATAGACGGTGTTTGTCAAAGTAGCAGAAACCACACCATCTCTGACGAAAGAGTTAGGCGCGGATAACGCGGAGGCCCCCCCGATCATCATGACGAAGGCATCGTTATTCGAAGGCGCGTAAACCGCGCCTGAGAGACCGGCGCGCGCGGCGGGAAGAACGACTTCCGTACTCGTCGATAGAAGTAGGTTAAAGGAAGGGACATATCCGTCGTGAGTTGTAACCAACCCATTAAACGTGGTTCTTCCGCCGAAGTTGTACACCACGTTGTTATATGCGTATGAGAAACGTTCAGTTCCCGCGGTTCCGAACGCCGTCAGAGCGCTGACCGTCCAGGTATTGCCCGCCATGTTGTATTCCTGGGTTGTAGTGGAACCGACCCAGCCGGCAGTTGCGTTTACTCCAGTGCTGCCGCCTAAGATGTAGATCTTTCCAGAGCATACGGCGGCCGTGATGTTCGCCCGCGGATAGATCATCGCTTCGCCGTTGGACCAGGTTCCGCTCGCCGTATCGTAGATTTGGACCAAATCCCGTAGGATACCACTTGTGTCGAACCCCCCGATAACGTAGAGCTTGCCGCCGTACGCCGCGTAAGCGGCGAAGCTCACCGGAACCGGAACGCTTGTTAAAGCACCGTACCAGGAGTCCGTCACCGGGTCGTAAAGGTCGACGGCCGCCACGGTAGCCCCGAAGGAATTCCCCGAAAGGCCGCCCAGAAGCCAGATTCCGCGCGCCTTTTTCGCGGCCGAGGGGTCTTCAGCCGTCGTCGTCGCGGTGTACTCGGAACTCGTGTACGTTTTTCCGTCAAGGGTGGATTTTACGACATAATAATACACCGTACCGGTGGAAAGACCGCTGATCACGACGCTGTGATTGATCGCGGCTGTCGCGGATACGGCCGCTACAGCCGTGTACGTCCCGGAAGTCGTGCCGTATCTGATCTCGGTGGTCGCGGCTTGGTTTGTGGTGAAACCGATCGTCAACGAGGTAAGCGCGCTGGTGACGGTCGGTGTGGCTGTGAGGGTAACCGCGTCCGAGGTTTTTGCCGAGTATTCAGCGCTATTGAACGAGCGCGAATCGTCCAAAGCGGATACGACGCGATAGTAGTAGGTCGTTCCCGCTTCCAGAGCGCTCAGGATCACCGTGTGTTCCGTCGCCGTAGCCACAGGTTCGGAGACAAAGGTTGAGTATGTGCCGGTAGCAGTCCCGTAATCGACGCGCGCCGAGGAGGAAATGCTGGTCGTGAATCTAATCGTAAGCGTATCGACGGCGACGGTGACTGTCGGCGCCGCCGTAAGGGTAACGCGTGCCGCCTGTTCGGGGCCGGAAAGTATGTTTCCTTCGCAGGAAATTATCAAAGCCGCGACGGCGCAGCAGGCCGCGGTGCGCAATAGTCCTTTCATAGTCATGTAAGCCTCTCTTTATTGTTCGTAAGAGATTGAAATAAGAGCGCCTGCCGTTACGAACGGACCGCTCTTTTGGGTATAGGCATCAACAAATGCCTCAATCCTGGCGGAGATTCCAGCGGCGATAGAAAGCTCAACACCTGCCGAAAGCCCTATTTCCGCGGCCAATTGCCCGTAGCGGGAAGGAGTTGAAGAAGAATCGTTGACGTCGATGTACGCCGGTCCCGCGGAAAGGGAAACGATGGGGGTGAAGCGACTGGAAAAACCGTCTTTCAGGCGAAAAGCGAGGTATCTATAGGAGATTTCAGGCCGCACGGAGAGAAACGCGTAATTGACTCCGCCTTTTTTATAGTCCGCGCCGCTATAGGATACGGTCAATCCGCCGGAGAGACCCCGCATGAACGGTAAAGACCAGGAGGCGCCCAACTGGGCGGTCCAACTAGGTCCGAAGGTGTCGGCGCCGCTGAGCACGGGGCTATACACTCCGCCCGCCGCGCGGACTTGGAAGGCAGCACCTGAGTATTTTGTGCGCCGTTGCGGATCCACGACCTCGGCTATCGTCGCCAGGGGGATAGTCAAAGTGCCGAAGGAGATATCGACGAAAAGCCCGAGTTCTTCGTCGTAGTCGGCTATCTTTCCCCGGATTACGGAAGAGTCTTTCAGGACAACCTCGATGGGCATTGAGGCGAGAGCGGAGAGCTCGCGTTCGGTGCGGACGATGTTGTTCACATCCACACTGACCGTCTCACCGGCGACTTTGTAGGTCACCCCGCCGTCAATCGTTCCCGCGATGGTCCCGATAAGGATGCGCCCGTCTCTCAAAAACACCACGTCGGCCCATACCGCGGCGGTACAGGCTCCCAGCGCGAGGGCAAACAGCAGTCCCCGCAAACTTTTGATACTCATCCGGCACTCCTACAAACTTACAAATATACTCTTATTGTCGGAATACCCAGGATGAATAGTTAGAAAAGCAACAAATTCCCCCCATTTTTGATATTCTTTATACTAAATCCAGTATCTCCACCTCAAACAACGCGTCAACGGAAGCTGCCGCCTTCACGGAAAGACCGCCATACATTTTCAAAAAAATCATCTTCTTTAGGCAGAGGACGGACCGGCCGCCAGGAGGCCCGCGCGGAACCGGCCGAGTAGCGGATCTCCTGGACGAAACCATCCAACGCGCCAGAGTCTTTTTTGAATCGGAAAGTCTCGTCCAGGAGAGGATGAGGAAGGTCGCCCAGAGAATCCTGGTAGAGAGCGGAACCCCGGCTCCGCCCTCCTTGTTCGACATAATCGGCCATGGCCGCAAGGTAGGCGATTTGCGTAATAAGGCAATCCCTGAGTCGATAATAGTCGGCAAGCTCGCTCGGCTTCCGCACGGCGACAAGGCTTGAGAGCCCCGCGAGTTCAGCCTTCGTTTCGGCAAGCGCATGGGCGATCGCCCCACTAGAACGGAACGCGCCGCCGACCCGGCTCATGCGCGCGGCCGCCGAGGCGTGCAGCTCTTTGGGCGAGCGCGCCGACGAGGCGGCCTCTTCCCCGCCGCGCGTCACATCGGCCGCTTGAGCCACTTCGGCGACCAGCGGCCCCGCAGCCTCCGCAAAGGCTTGCGCATCAAGGCCGCCGCCTTTGCGGTTGGCGGAGATATAGCGCGCGGCCCTGAGTGAGCCGACCTGTCCCGCGTTCAACGCCGCGCCTCCGGGTCGGTACACACCGTGGGTGGCGGCGGCCTCGCCGACGGCGAAAAGACCTTCAACCTCGGTTTGCCACCAGGCGTCGACATCCAGGCCGCCGTTGTTGTGCTGGGCGGAAAGCGCGATTTCCAGGGGCTCGACGGCAAGATCAACGCCGCGATCGCGATAGAAGTCCACGGCCGGCGCGTTGAGTCTCAGCAGGCGATCGATGGGGCGGCCCCGACAAGCTCCGGCCCGTTCCAGGTAGGTCCGCGCCTCGGAACTGAGGCTGGACCAGTCAATCTCACCGTCGCGGGGATTAGTCCGGTAGTCAAGAAATACGCGGCGGCCTTTTATCCGGGTCTCGATATACACCAGAATGTCGATGAGGGAAGAACCGCCTGTCGCTTTCGCCGAATCAAAGGGCCATTGGTAGCCTTTGAGGAAAACGGCCGATAGTTCATCGCCCAAAGAAGAGAACCAGGGCTTCAGGAATTCCGTCTCGTCGCCGAGCGAAGCTGAAACGGAGAAAACACGGGGAAGGACCTGCATGTAACTGCCGGACACGTTCCAGCGCGGCTTGACCGACGCCAGTCCGTACTGCCACTCGGTGAGATTCTTTCCCGCCGCCCCGGCTTCCAGCGCGAGTCCCGTGGCTCCGTAATGGCCCAGGGGATAGACCGAATCGGCGTAGATACCCGCCGGACCTCCGGTGGCCCAGACCACGTTCCGGCAGCTGATGGCGAAGTAGCGTTCCACCTCATTTTCCACCCGCGCAAGGTCAAGGCAGAGGAGACCCAATACCCGACCTTCCGCGGCGAGCACGCGGATGACTTGGAGTCCGCCGCAAACTTCAATGCCCCTGGCCGCGACATCGGCTTCAAGAGCCTCCGTCATCATCTTTGAGGTATAGGGACCGACGGAAGTTGCCCGGCGTCGGGGATCGTGATCGGTCTTGTAACCCACGAACTGGCCGTAGCGGTCGTGCGGGAAGGGAACGCCCAGCTCCACCAGGTGAAAAAAACACTGAGCCGAAAGGGTGGCCTCGGCAAGGGCGTGGTCCCCGTCTACGGCTTTTCCGGCAAAAAGGGAGGCAGCCATTTCACCAACCGAATCGCCTTCTTCCCCCGAAAGGGAAAGTTTATAGTAGGTCTGCTTGTCCGAGCCCGTGTTGCGGGAGGTACCCGCGTTCACGTGCTCGGTCACCAGGCAGAGGTCCCGCTCGCCGAAGGCATGGAGACGGGACGCGGCGTTGAAGCCCGCGGCTCCGCTGCCGACGACGACGGTTCCGCATCGCGCGAAGCGCATCGATCGTCCGCCGAGAACGAGAGTGGACTCTTCCATATTATCCCCCCGCTAGAGTCGCTGAATGTGGAAACCGCCGTCCACGTCGATATGGTTCCCGGTGGTGTAAAGAAACTTATCCGAGCAGAAAGCGGATACGACGCCGGCCACGTCTTCGGGCTGCCCCCAACGCTTGATCGGGAACACGCCCTGCTCTATCAGAGCGTCGTATTTGCCTTTTACTTTTGAAGTCATGTCCGTGGAGATGACGCCGGGGCGCACTTCATGGACGTAGATACCCTCCGAGGCCAGCCGGTCCGCGAACAGGGTGGTGAGCATTGATATGCCCGCCTTGGAAACGCAGTACTCGCCCCGATTCACCGAGGAGACGACCGCCGAGATGGATGAGATATTTACGATGACGCCCCGCTTCCGTCCGACGATTTCCTGGGCGAGCATCTGCTTGGCCACGGCTTGGGACAAAAAGAGCGTGCCCTTCGTGTTCGTGCCCACGACGCGGTCAAAGCTTTCCTCGGTCATTTCCAGTAGGTCCGACCGTACCGTCGGCGCCACGCCCGCGTTGTTGATCAGGACGTCCACGCGCCCGAAACGCTTTACGGTCGCGGCTACCAAGCCAAGACGATCGGACTGCGAAGCGATATCGCCCTGAAAGTAGAGCCAGGCGATTCCTTCGGCGCCGAGGGCGTCCAGGGCTTCGCGGTACTTTTCCTCGGGGCTGCTCGACATGACGACGACGTTGTAGCCGTCCCGGCCGAGCTGCCGCGTTATCGCGTAGCCGATGCCTCGGCTGCCGCCCGTGATGATCGCCGTTTGTTTCATAGCGTTCCTTCCTTAATGAGAGGCCGAAGCCCTGGCTTGGTTGTATAAGGGGAGATACGTTTCGCCGTCGCGGATGACGCAGCCGGTCCTTCCGTGGTCCCGCATGATCTGCGTGCATTTGCTGCACGTGATGCAGACTTTTTTCGGGTCCATGGCGCCCTTGGAGAGGACATCGCGCGGAGCGTCCGGGTAGGCGAAAGCCTCGCGACCCAGGCCGACGAAGGAGCAGGAGAGCGAAACGAGATTGGCGGCGCCCGCGTGGGGAATGAACTGCCGCAGCCAAGTGTAACCGTTACCGACCACCGGGATGCCCGGCATCGCGGCCTGGACTTGCCGCGTGAAGGAAAAAAGCCGAGCCACGCTCTCAAGGGGATGTTCGGCGGGCATTTCGCCGCCGAGGATCGGCTGGTCGAAAGGCCGGGTTACCTGCGGGAAACGGAAGTAGGGATTGCCCGCCGAATTGGACAGAAGGTCGAGGCCTCCTTCGGCGAGGAGCTTCGCGAGGGCCAGCGGCTCCCGCAGGTCCGATTTCCAGCAATCATCCTTGTCCACGCCCCAACCGTAGGGATAGGGATGGGCGTCGAACACGTTCATACGGCAGGCGACGATAAAATCGGGACCGACCGCCGTGCGGACTTCCTTGAGCAAGGTCAGGAGAAAACGCGTGCGGTTCTCAAAACCGCCGCCGTAGCGGCCTTCCCGGGTATGGCTCGCCAAGAGCTCGGAGATTAGATAGCGATGGCAGCTTTTGAGGTCCACGCCGTCGAAACCCGCCTCCCGGGCCAGGAGCGCGGCTTCCACGTACTTGCCCACCAAATCGTCAAGATACGCGTCTGTAACGACGGGAGCGCCAGCGGCGAGTCCCACGCGGGGATCGAGCAGAGGATCGTGCTGCGGCACCAGGGGCGCGTTTTTGTCGTCGGGCCGGGAGTAACGACCCGAATGGGTGAGTTGCAGGATGGAGACGGGACGGTGAGAGTCTCCGTTGGCGTCCCGCGCGGCTTTTCCCGCCTCTTCAAGGAGAGCGACGAAAGACTTGAGGTTCGCCTTGGTGAGGTACATTTGCAGCGGATTCGCCCGGCCCTCGTGGACGACGGCGCAGGCTTCGTACCAGAGGAGTCCGGCACCGCCCGCGGCAAAACGGCGGTAGCGGCGGCGCACCAGCTCCGACGGGCTGCCGTCGCGTTCGCTGTCGCAGCCTTCCATCGGGAGTACGGCGAAAGCGTTCGGCGCGGTAAACTTGCCGATCTTTACGGGCCGACCGAGGATGGAGAGGTCATCGCTAAAATCGATCAAAGCGCCGACATCCTTCGCGCGCGCTCTGATACCCGCAAGGGTTTTAAAATTGAATTTCTCAAAGTCAGCCATTCAGTTTCCTCCAAATATGTATTGCCGTAGGCATTGCCTACCGAGTTGATTTGCGAATGATGAGATCGAAGCCGAGAATATCCGTCCGCGGCGGCTTAGATTCTCCTTGGATGAGTTCGATCAACTTCCTCGCGCCGAGCGCGCCCATCTCGTAGAGGGGCTGGGAAATGGTCGACAGGGGCGGCTCGACGAACGCGCTCATTTCGATATTGTCGAAACCGAGGACGGAGATGTCGCCGGGAATGGAGAGGCCTGAATCCACGATCGCCCGCATGATCACGATGGCCTTGGGATCGCTGGTGGCGAAGATCGCGTCGGGACGGATACCCTTCCGCAGCAGCCCCTGCGTGAGGTAGTAAAAGGAATTCGTGCCGTTGACTTCCATGATCACGAGCTCGGGATCCACCTTAAGCCCCGCGGCCTTGAGCGCGTCGGCATACCCCTGGTAGCGCTTCTCGTAGATGGAGAGCGCGCGGGGACCGCAGGCTATGGCGATACGTTTGTGGCCGGAACGGATAAGGTAGCTCACGCCTTCAAAAGCCGCCTGGTAATTGTCTATGATGACCGCGTCGATATCGTCGTCGTAATAGCGCGACAAAAGGACGACGGGAAAACCTTCTTCCTTGAGACGGCGCATATGGTCGCTCCCCGGCAGAGCCGAGGCGACCAGGAAACCGTCTATGTAACGCGTGCGCAGCTTGTTTATGTAATCCTGTTCAATCTCGGCGTCGTCGTCGGTGTTGCACAGAATCACGGTGAAGCCGAGCTTGCGTGCCACGTCCTCAACCCCCCGGGTGATCACCGGAAAAATTTCGTTGTGGATGCTCGGCACCATGAGGGCGATGGTATTGGTGCGGCCGAGCTTAAGCGCCTGGGCGAGAACGTTGGGCGTATAATGCAGGTCTTTTATCGATTCAAGTACCTTGGCGCGAGTCTTTTCATTGACGTAGCTTTTGCCGCTTAAGACCCGCGACACCGTGCTCGACGATACGCCGGCGCGCTCCGCCACACCCTTGAGGTTCATCACGCCTTTGATCTCTTCGCGCCTGTTGTCGTCTCCGCCGCGTTCAGCCATTCCACCCTGCCATAAATAATCTTGCAAACGATTTCATCATTTTTATTCCGCGCCAAAATACCCAGACCTGTTCACTGCCCTACTTTTACGACATATAGCGGGGATTAAAGGTCAAATTCCCCGATATCCGCTGTAGTATACCACTCTCCTAAAATCCGTCAATTTAAAAAGGCGACTTTTCTGCAAACCTTTGCAAGACATTTGCCTGCCCACCCCGCCGATAGCGATATTACATATATGAACCATAGATCCGCGCGTTCTTTTGGACGAATCCTGTTCGTTTTTACGTTCTCGGCGTTGATCACCCTCGGCGCTGTCGCCGAGCCGATACTTTCTGATCAATTCGGCGACAGCCTCGACGCTGGGGCGATGCTTGCCTTCCCGCGCGTAATCCTTTTGCGATCGTCGGAGCGGGAGGCCGCGGCAAGAATCGCCGTTATGGAGGAAGCGCTCAAAGGAGCCGGCGGTGATGGAATCCCGGTACTTCGCGTTGCCGATTTGGCGGCTCTGCCGTTTTTCGTCCCGCGCTCCGCCGTGACCGGTGCCCTGAGGAAAAACACTCCGGACCTGCGGATATTCTTGGATTGGAAGGGGGAACTAACCGCACGCTTGTCCTTGCCGTCCGGCAGCGCGGCAAGAGCGTACGCGGAAGGCCGCCTGGTCGCGGAGGCCCGCCTGGATCCGTCTACGGGGAAACCCGAGGCGGGCGCGTTTGCCGCGCTCGTTGCGGCCCTAGGCAATTCTCAGCGTTAGAAGTCAGATTGCCCCAGCCAAGACCAGCGTCCGGCCGCAAGAGCCTCCCGTCGGTCCTTTGCCAAACGCTCAAGAAGACGCAGTCCCCGTTCCTCGTTGCCGTTTGCGTGGACCAGGACTACGTCACCGTCGCGGGGGCTCTCGTTCTTGTTGAGCCAGGCGCCGGACCCCAGAGGAATCAAGCCCCACGACAGGAGCGTGTCTACCAGAGCGGGACTTGAGATAAGGCCGGGGAAGCGATACCAGACGCTCGGACTCCGCCCCGCGGCGATCAGGCGCTTTTCAGTTTTGAATACTTCGGCGGAAAAATCGAGACCCGGCGTCAAGTCGAAAGTCCGGGTATATGGCACACGCGGATCGTAGGGATGCTCTTCGCCGTGGCCCACCCAAGCGACGTCCATATGCCCCGCCGACTCCAACGCGATGAGCCAGGCAAAGTCGTCGCCGTGGTCGGCAATCCAGCGGCCTGAAACGTCAAGAAATACCGGAAGCGGCGATCGGCGATCCCCTGTCAGTTCCGTGAAAATCCAGCGGTCAAGCGGTTTTTTTGAGGGACAAAGGTCGACGCTGAGCCACACGCCGCGTTGGGCCGCGCGCCAGGAAGCGACGCCTGAGTTGGCGGTCTTTTCACGGGTGGCGCGGGCCGCGTCGCGCAAGCGGAAATAGGGAGCGCGGGAGCCGTTCGCGGAAAAGACTTTTTCAACATCGACCCAAGAAAGGGAGGGAGGCGCGGCGCCGTCCGTCACGCGGGTGTGGAGCGTCGCGGGGTCCGCCAATAAAAGCCGGGAGCGTCCCGCTTCGGTCCAGGAGCGGAGCGCGATCTCGGTCCGCCCATCGGGCGACCCCTCAGCCCGAAAGAGGCCGAGAATAGGGCGGTAGTCGATGAGGAGCGGAGCGGGAGAAGAAATGTCGCCTCGCGGCGTTTGCCCGCAAAGGGCAGCGCCGATCCAAACGGCGAGCGCGAGAAAGATCGGCATACGTTTCGTTGTTTTTTTCATAGCGCAACGGATCGTACACCGCCGGGCCACACTTGAGAAAGAGGCGCCGCCCGTTCATCAGCCTCTATGCATTTTGATGATGCCGTTTATAATGTCCGTCCGGTTCACCGCGAAATGAGCGATGGCCATGGCGAGCAGAATTCCGAGCACGATGAAGATTCCCGTTTTCACTGATACACGCATTTCTTTCTCCTCTTGGATCGATTTATTCGTACGCGAGCGTTTCGCGGATGGTGAGTTTCGCGGCTGCAGCGGCGGGCGACGCGGCGGCTATCGGCGCGCCGACCAGAAGGACGACCAGCCAGATCGCGACGGCGGGGAGAGAGATAGAGAACGGCAGCGCCGTCATGAAGGCCATGTTCCCCAAGAGCGATCCCAGAAAAGCCGAAAGCGGCAGAGACAGCAGTAGGGCGCCGAAAAGGCTGAGAACAGCGGTGAACAACGCTTCAGCGACCACATTACGGATGATGACGCAAGGCAGCGCTCCTATCGTTCGCATGACGCCGAATTCTCGCGTCCGTTCGATCACGTTGGTCCCCGTGACCGAACCGAGCCCGAGGAGCCCGACCAATCCCATAAGCACGGCCATGGCAACCAGGGCGAAAATGAGTATGAAGATATGGCCGCTCATCGCGTTCCGGAATTCCTTGTCGGCTATGAACAGCGACACGCCGATCCCCGCCCCGTCCAGTTTTCCCTGGATCGCCGCCATGGTCGCCGCGCGCGCCGCGTCGCCGCGGTCGTCGGCGACGATGCGGAACGAATTGGCGCTCCCCGCCCCGCCGAAGCCGAGCGCGAAGGCGCCCTCCGACACGTAGGCGGCGGCGGGGCCGATTTCCTTGACGACGCCGACGAGCCTCCAGGACGTACGCTTCCCGCCCGCGGATAGCTCCACGGCTCCGCCCAAGGCAAGACCCGTGAACGACGACCGGGCAAGCTGGTTGAGCACCACCTCGTTTTCGGCGCCGCCGGAGAGCCCGCGGCCCGCGATGAGCGGAAAACGGATGAGGTCCGTCCCCGCCGGGATTCCCCAAAGCGTCAAACTGCCGTGGCCGCCGTCAGGGTAGGTTCGGCTCATGTAGAATCTGGACTGCTGAGTCGGCGCGGCGGGAATACCGGTCCACGCCTCGGAACTCCCGACACCCGCTGAATCGGCGAGCAGCTTCCGCATCGTCTCCTTCTCCTGGAACCGTTGGGTGCGGAGCTCAAAATCGTAGCGGCGCGTCTTGAACGAATCGGTAAGCAGGCGGTTCCACGATTGTTGAACACTCAGCGCGGCCACGAACATGGCCCCGGCCGCGGACAAGAGCGTGAGGGTGAGCGCCAGGCGTTTGCGCCGCCGGAACGCGTTTCTGATGGAGAGCGTCAAGGTGCGGTCAAGACGGGCAAACAACCGGACGAAGCGCGGACGGCGCGCGGCGGAATACGCGTCCTTCCCCGCGCCGAAATCTCCCAGAGCCTCCCGAACGGTGATACGGACGCTGCGGCTGATCGGAGCGGCGCATGCTAAGAGCGGCACCGCCAACGCCGCGACCGCGACAATGACAAACGTCCACGCGGGGGCGTTGTAATCGTAGATAGTGAAATTGAGGAGGGTCCCGATCGTGCCGATCAAGAAGCGCGAAGCGGCCAGAGAGAGGGGCAGACTCAAGGCGAGCGCGGCAAGGCTGATACCCAACACCTGCGCGATGTACAGCTGCGCGATCTGGAAGGCGTCGGCGCCGACGGCCTTCATCACGCCGATCTGCCTGATTTCCCGGGCGATCAGGCCCGAAACCATCGTGGCCACCAAGATAGCGCTCAGGATCAGCGCGAGGAGGCTGAAGGCAATAAGGACTGCGAGCAAGGCCTCCATCTGCCGTTGATGCGGGTGCTTGCCTAGCGGCGGCACCTGGACTTCCTTCACGATCCGCCCGCTTGCCGTCAACCAATCGGCGGCGGCAAGGGCGATCTTCGACGCGTTCGCCGCGTCGTACTTGTCGGCGTCCAAGGTGATCTTGAGCTCGTCCAATTCGGTCGATTCGCCCAGAAGCGCCAGCGTCTGAGGGCTCAGGTACGCGTAGCCGGTCCGTTCCTGCCACGCGGGCGCCAGACCGCTGTCGTGCGCCGTCCCCGACACGACCACCGACGCGGGAGCGCCCGTCGGCGTCTTGATCGTCACCCGATCGCCGATTTTCAATCCGAAAAGTTCGAGCGCCGTGCGTTCGAGCAGCACCGATCCGGGCGCGGGCGGCCAGGCTCCTTTGTCGGGAGCGGGAGCGCCTACGCGCAGCGCGGAAAAGTCGCGGATGACGAACAAGCGCAGCGGGAACCATTCTCCGACACGGGGCGAGCCGCGCGCGGTGATCGTCGCGCGGGCTTCCGCGTCGGCGACGCCGGGAAGCGCGACGGCCGCCGTCACCAGGGCATCGTCCACCCGCTCCGTCTCTATCGTCGCGACGGCGGGATTCGTCTTCAGGTAGTTCACCGAGATTTCGCGGTCAAGGACTGCAAAGGAAATCGTCACGGTCGCCACCGCGAAGAGGCTCAACGCGATGGCCGCGACCATCATCGCGATCCGTCCCCGCGTGACGCGCGCATCGCGGAGGATCTTCGTCCAACGGGGGCTACGCATAGGCGGCCTCGCGGGAAAGAACGCGGCCGTCGCGGAGCGCGATTTCCCGTGTCGCGTGACTCCCCAGGTCCCGTTCGTGCGAGACCATAAGGACCGCCTTTCCTTCCGCGGCCAGATCGCCGAACAGGGAGAGCACCGCCTCGGCGGTATGCGAATCCAAATTTCCCGTCGGTTCGTCGGCGGCGATCAGGAGGGGATCGTTGGCCAGAGCGCGCGCGATCGCGGCGCGCTGCTGTTGACCGCCGGAAAGCGCGGCGGGAAGTTTGTCGGCCTGCTCGGCGATACCCACCCGTTCCAGGAGGGCGACGGCGCGGCCGCGGCGTTCGGCGACCGGCCAGACGCCGCAGAAATCCATGGGAAGCATGACGTTCTCGGCGACGGTCAGCGTAGGCAGCAGTTGGAAGAACTGGAATACGACGCCGATGCGCGTGCCCCGCCACCGGGCCAGGCGCTTCTCGCTCATATCGCCTATCGATTCTCCGGCGACGAGGATGCTGCCCGCGCTTGGCCGATCGATACCGGTGATGAGATTAATCAGCGTCGATTTGCCGCTGCCGGATTTCCCCGTGATCGCGATGAAATCGCCCGAGGACGCTTCAAGGCTTACATCGGAAAGCGCCCGAAAATCACCGGCCGCCCCCGAATAGATTTTGCCGAGTCCCTCGGCAACCAGAATCGGATCATTCATATCTGCGTCTCCTTTCTTGTTACGTCAAAGAATAGGAAACGCGATCGTTTATATCGTCTTATCCGTCCCGACAAGACCCGAATTTTGTTTTTCCCGGTATTGGGAAGGCGTCATCCCGATTTTCTTTTTGAACACCGCGTTGAACGCCGGCTTTGAATTGAACCCGGCGTCCAGCGCGAGCGTCAGAAGCTTATCGTCCCGACGGCCCGGATCGGCCAGGAGCGCGCGGAATTCCCTCAGCCGGAAATCGTTCACGAAGTCGTAGAAGTTTTGAGCAAACTCTGTGTTGATGACGAAGGACAGCTGATTCCGCTGCGTCCCCAGCGCGTCCGCAAGGTCGGCCAAGCTGAGCTCGGGACGGAGATACGGCTTATCCCGCTCCATCGTCTCCAGCAGCGCGGCCTTGATCCGCTTCGCCTCCGGCGCCGCAAGGGCGGATCGCTCGTACAGAGCCGAACGTTCGTTCAGAGCCGCAGGCACGAACTTCGGCGGGATCACCTCCAACGGCACGGTTTTCTGGATAAGCCCGCGATACCCGAGCGCCCAGACAAGCACGGTCATGGCGAGCGACAAATGCGAACGCAGAGAGGCGATGCCCGGATCGTGCAGCAGGAACGCCAGCAGCACGAGATACCCCGCGCAGAGAACAAGGATGACGGCGAAGAACCAGCGGAGCCACCCAAGATCGATCCCCGCGAGACTCGATACCCGGTCCTTGAGGAAAATTGAATGAGAACGCAAAAGGCGGAAGGTCGGCACTAGGTACGAAAGAACCTGAAGAACCAGCGCCGACCAGAACACCGCGCTCAAGACGAACGAGTCCGGTCTCGTCGGATGAATCGAACCGAAAGAAAAGAGAACGGCGAACACGACCGCCGCAAAGAAAGGAAGCGCGTGGAGGAATAGAAACGGACGCACTCGGAGGCCGCCGGGCAGCAACGAACGAACATAGGCGGCGATAAGCGGCGCCATGAGAAACTGCATCGGCTCAAAAAGACGGAGGCCCGTTTCGCGAAAGGCGAACACAAGACCTATCACGATCGGATGCGACGCGTTGAGGGAACTCACCAGGACGAGGATGCCCAGTACCTTACGCGAGCGGGCCCCGTCGCCGCGATAGGAAAAGAGGAGCAGAGCGATGAAGATTCCGAGGAACAACGCACCGCCGGAAGAAAGCAGCAGCACTTGGTTAAGATTCATTGGAAGTCGACGATACCGCGCAGAGGCGGTAAGCGCAAGGCGGGAGAATAGTTGAGGACGGGCATCCGGTTTTTCTCGTGGTCGTGCGTTAAGCTGATTAACAACATTAAGTAACCCGGCACCATGAGATCCTTCCATCACAAAATATCCGCGCGTAGGCGCGGCAAGTAATACAGTGGAGGTTTAAAATGGCGATGCAGAATCTGGTATCGGCGAGCATTACGCCGGAAGCAAAGGCGGACATCCTGGCAAAGATAGCGGAGATACGAGGTAGACTCGATTTCCTGCTTTCGCTCAACGCGGAGGAAATCCAAAGCATCGTAAAAGTGGGGACCAACTACGCGCCCTTCCTGGACAAGGCGTACCAGGCGGTGAACGACCATCCGGAAGTTATGGCCCGGATGTTCAACACCGAAGAGTTCAAGAAGGACTACCATCTGTCCAAGGATCTCGGCATTATTGTAGCCCAAATCAACCAACTGCACACGAGCGTTCAGAACACCCTCACCGCGGTCAACTCCGACGCGATGATGGCGGCGCTGGAAGTGTACGCGGCGGTCAAGAAGAACAGCGACAAGGTCCCGGGCCTCAATGTCGTCTCCGGCGAAATGGGCGAGTTCTTCAAGAAGCCCAAGCGCAAGGCCGCGGCAGTCAAGGCCTGATAGCCGCGGCGGACCGACTCATAGGGGGTCCGCCGCGGTTCATCGCCGGTCTTGTGCGACTGGGAGTCGGTCTTGAGCGACGGGGCGCCGGTCGGGACCGATTCATCGCCGATACGAAGCGACGGGGAGCCGGTAATTTCCGGCGTAAAGACGATAGTAATCGACTGGGAATTAATAAGGACCGCCGGAGAGGCGGTCCTTTTCGTCAGCGGAACGCTCGCGACCGGCTGGGAGTCGGTACGGACCGGCACCGGGGCGGTAAGGAGCAGCGGAGAGGCGGTCGCTTAGGGAGCAAGCCCTGCTTACCCCGGCAGGCGCACGATGAAGGATGCGCCGCCGAGATCGGAATCGGCGACGGAGACGGAACCGCCGTGAGCCTTCACGATTTCCCGCACGATAGCCAAGCCGAGGCCTCGGCCGCCGAGGTCGGAGCAGCGGGATGAATCGGTACGGTAGAAACGTTCAAAAATCTTTTCACGCTCCGCGGCGGGAATCCCCGGCCCGGTATCGTCCACTGAAAAACGAACTCCGGCCGACTCTGCGTCGTCGGCAAGGGACAGGCGCACGCGGCCCCCGGAACCGGCGTACTTGAGCGCGTTGGAAAGCAGGTTATACACCACTTCGTCCAGCCTAAAGGAATCGGCCTGAATCGCGCGCGGCTTGGAGTCGGCAATATCGACGATGAGCCGGATGCCTTGATCCTGCGCGGCGGCGGCGAACAGGGAAACCGCCTTGGCCGCTGTCTCGGCGATATCGACCTCGGTCTTTTCCAGCTTCATCCGACCGGACTCGATCAGCTCCAGTTCGCGCAGGGTGTCGATGAGCTTGGAAAGGCGAAGCGTCTCCTCGTGGACGGTCCGGAGAAGGGACGCGTCCAGGGGAAATATCCCGTCCAGCATGCCTTCTATCGTTCCGCGGATAAGGGTAGTCGGAGTCCGCAGTTCGTGGGCGACATCCGCTATGATTCGCTTCTTCGCGTCTTCCAGCTTTTCCAGTTCGCGGGCCATCTTGTTAAACGAGGCCGACAGCTCGGAGATTTCGTCGCGCCCGCCCGAGGGCGAGCCTTCGGGTACTACGGCTGAAAGATCCCCGGACGCAATTCGCTTGACGGCGGCGTTGAGAGAGACGACGGGGCGGGTGACGCGCGCCGCGAAGAGTAGCCCGAGCGCCAGAGCCAGCGCGGCCGACAGTAGACTGGAGGCGATCAGGGAGCCGGTGACTGAGAAAAGGAACCGTTCGCCGGTTCCTCTCAGGGAAGAATCGACCATAGAACCGACCAGCACGGTGCCCCGCTGTTCGGAATTGACGGTGATGGGAATGCCGTGCGACAGGTGGCGGGACGGGTGGACGGTGCCGAGCAGTTCGCCGGAGGAATCGGCGATAACCACGCCGGACTTGTCCACCAGCACGATCCGATCCGCGAGAACCGTATCCTGTTCCGAGGAATGCATGCCGTACGCGCTTTCCGACCGCGAATACAGGGAAGGCGACAATTCGGTCAGGAAATGGTCCGCTCCATCCCAATTGCCGCGCTCCGCGTAAAACGCGCCCAGGGACGCGGCGTACCGTTCGGCTTTGGCGGAGTCCCCGGAAAAGACGAAAGAACGGAACAGCGTCTCCGTGGAAAGGCGAACCAGCAGGAAGGAGGATAGTCCGGCGACGGCGACTACCGCGGCGAAAAAGAGGACCAGCCGACGTTTAAGCGTCATTTCCCTGCTCGATGAATTTGTAGCCGACGCCCCGGACCGTGCCGATCAGTTTCGGATCGTCACCGTCGTCGCCGAGCGCCTTGCGGATATTTTTCACGTGGGCGTCGATGGTGCGCTCGTAGCCCTCGAAGTCCGTGCCTGAAACCGCCTCCAGTATGGCAAGCCGGCTGAAGACGCGGCCGGGTTCCCGTATCAACAAGGCAAGGATATCGAACTGGATAGCCGTAAGGTCGACGATTTGACCGGAGACCCGAACAATCCGCTTCACCGGATCAAGCTCCACCGCGCCCGCGCGCAGCGTGGTGCCGAGTCTTTCTTCCGACGTCGGATGCCGCGAACGTCTGAGGACGGCTTTCACCCGCGCGACCAGTTCCCGAGGGCTGAAGGGCTTGGACACGTAATCGTCCGCGCCCAGTTCCAGCCCCACGACGCGGTCGGTCTCATCGGTGCGGGCCGAAAGGAAGATGATGGGCACCGACGACGTTTTGCGGATTTCGCGCGCGACGTCGAGCCCGTCCATGAGCGGCATGTTGATGTCCAGAATCAGGCAGTCGGGCGTCAGCTCTTTCCAGAGACGCAGCGCGGAAAAACCATCGAAGGCCAAAACGACTTCATAGCCCGACGCTTCCAGATAGCGGCCGGTCATTTCGGCGATCTTCCGTTCGTCGTCGGCTATCAAAACACGTGCACCCATCCGATCCTCCCTGTTTCGATTATTCCTCATTACAAGCCGACAAACCAGAGGACAAAGTAATCGCGGCAGCGAAAGTGTCGAAACTCCATCCCGCGTTCATCATCCGTTCACACGGAGGCGCTATTTTTTCCACGTCAGCTAAGGGGGTTCGAATGCGAAGATTCGCGCTTGTCATGATCATCATCGTCGCGGTCATAGCGGGGGCCGCTGCCGCGGACACGTATTCTGTGGCCCAACTCATCGCCGGTATCGATAAGTCGTACGCGATCCGCGAATCGGACGCGGCGGCCGCGGGCATGGCGCTCAAGAAGGACGCCGTCGGCGGCGCCGGGGATCTTCGCTTGGGCTATGAGCTCATGGACGCGCCGAATCCCGATATGCTGACGCATAGATTTTCGCTCAAGCAGGAATTGCCGCTCTGGGGCAAAAGAGCGCGCCGCCGCGCCGCCGCGGGAACCGAGGAAGTCGCCGCCCGGCTCATGAAAACCGACCGCGCCCTTGAACTTCGGCAAGCGCTGCTGGGCAACCTGATCGAATACTATTACGCCCGGCGCATCGAGCGGATCCGGGGGGAAGAGCTGGAGCTGCTTCGCCGCTTCGCCGAATCGGCAAAGGGAAAATACTCTACGGGCGTAACCACGTTTTCCGCCTTGAGCCGCGCGGAGATTGAAGCGGCGCAGACCGAAAGCATGGCCGCAAGCATGAAGGCGATGGCGGACATCGCCGAAAACCGCGTTTTCGATCTTATCGATCTGGACTCCGGCGATGCCGCGATCGGCCTCTTCGTCCCCAGAACGCGCGCCGACGCGATCAAGACCCTAGACGCCCCGACGCTTTACCGAAAGGCGCTGGACCATTTGCCTTCTCTGGCTGCCGCGGCTAACGATATTGAACGGGCCAAGCGCGACAAAGAGTCCGCGGCCGCGGAACTGCTCCCGGACCTCATGCTCGAATTTTCCTACTCGTACAAACCCGCCTCCGAATCCCCCAACAGTTTTTCCGTCGGCATGGAGATCAACCTTCCGGCCCTGTCGCTCTCGGCCAAGAACGCGGAGATCGCGATGGCGGCAAAGCGGACGGAAGAGCGGACGGCGCGCCTTGCGGGAGCGAAGAACGATCTGCACCGAAGCATCCGAAAGAATCTGGCGGAGATAGCCGACTACGGACGGCGGATCGATATCTACGAACAACGCATCCGCGGCCTGCGAACGGCCGATCTCGACAACCTGCTGTCTGCCTACGCGGTGGACAAGGCCGACTTCGACATGGTCCTGGAAGCCCTCCGCATGCGTTTCGACGCGGAAATAAGCGATTCGGAAAACAGGCGGAGCCAGGCTCTCGCGCTGCTTGAATTGGAATACATGACCGGGGAGAACCTGGTCTTTTTTGAAGACAGGAGGACCGAATGAAGAAAGCTCTGATTATCGGCGCGTTGGCCCTGGCGCTGCTCGCTGTTACCTCCTGCGCGAAAACCGCGGAAAAGAAAGAAGCTGTAAAAATCCTCTACTACGTGAATCCTATGGATCCGTCCGCCAAATCGGATATCCCTATGAAGGACAATATGGGAATGGATTACCTCCCCGTGTACGCCGAGGGGTATCAGCCCAAGGCGGCCGAAAGCGGGGTGGCGATATCGGAAGCGGGCGCGAAACGCATCAACGTGAAGACGGTTCCGGCGGAGCTCAAACCCTTCGGCCTTTCCCTGAAGGCGGTCGGCAGGATCTCCTACGACGAGCGGGCCTGGGTGCACGTAAGCGCGCGCTTCGGCGGCCGGGTGGAAACGCTCTACGCCGATTACACAGGTGTCAAGGTGGAGGCGGGCAAGCCGATCATGTCGCTCTATTCGCCCCCGGTGGTCGCCGCCCAGCAGGAGCTGCTCCAGATCCGCCGCCGGGGCGCCGCCGCCGAAGACGCCGTCTTCATCGCCTCAAAAGAAAAGCTGCGTCTCTGGGGCCTTGCGGATAACCAGATCGCCGAGATACTGGCGAGCGGAAAAGCCGCCTACGCCGTTCCGGTACTCTCCCCGATTTCGGGGACCGTCATTTCCAAAACGCCCGTCGCGGGGATGTACGTCAACGAAGGAGAGATGCTGTTCGAGATAGCCGACCTGAATAAGCTCTGGATGGAAGCCGACGTCTACGAACAGGACATCGCGCGGGTGGGCCTCGGCGATTCGGTGGAGATGACCTCGGTCGCCCAACCGGGCGTCGTCTTCTCCGGGAAAATATCGTTCATAGCGCCGGCGCTCGATCCGGCCACGCGCACCGTCCGGATCAGAGCGAACGTGGACAACCGGCAAGGGTTTCTGAAACCGAACATGTACGTCGAGGCGGTCGTGAAGAACGCGAACGCGCCGAAAAAAATCGTGGTGCCGTCCACCGCCCTGCTGGACACCGGCGCGCGGAAGATCGTGTACGTGGACCTCGGCAACGGCCGTTTCGCGGGACGCAATGTCGTGGTAGACGCGGTTTCCGGCGGGGAGGCGGCCATAAGCGCGGGCCTGGCCGAAGGCGAGCAGGTAGTCTCCTCGGGCGCCTTCCTCATCGATTCCCAGGCGCAGCTCACCGGAGCCAAGGATATCGACTACGACGAAGGAAGCGCTAAATGAAAGCACTGATCCGCTATTGCCTGGAACACCGCCTTCTGGTGTTCATCGCATTCGCCGCCATCGCCGTCGCGGGCTTCGTATCGTTTTCCCAGGTTCCGATAGACGCTATCCCCGACCTCGGAGAAAACCAGGTCATCGTCTACGCGGACTGGCCCGGTCGTACGCCGAAGGATGTGGAGGACCAGGTCACCTTCCCGCTGTCTACCGCCCTGCAGGGCATCAGCGGCGTCAAGCAGATCCGGGGACAGAGCGGCTTCGGCTTCTCCATGATCTACGTCATCTTCAAAGAAAACGTCGATTTCTACTTTGCCCGCACCCGCATCCTTGAAAAACTGAGTTCGGCCGCCGCGAGCCTGCCGCAGGGAGTCGTCCCAACGCTCGGCCCCGACGGCACCGGACTGGGCCAGATTTTCTGGTACACGGTTGAGGGCGACGGCCACAACCCGCAGGAACTGAGATCGATCCAGGACTGGTACGTCCGGTACGCGCTGGCCTCGGTCGAAGGCGTGTCGGAAGTGGCGAGCGTCGGCGGCTACGTGAAGCAGTACCAGATCGATGTAGACCCGGCCAAAATCTATTCCTACGGACTCAAGGTGTCGGACGTGGTCATGGCTGTGGAGAACGGCAACCGGGACGTCGGCGCCAAGGTCGTCGAAGTGAACGGGATGGAATTCCTCATCCGCGGGGCCGGCTTCATCAAATCGGTGGAGGATATCAATAGCATCGTCGTCGGCAGCGTTAAAGGCACGCCCATCCGAATCAAGGACATAGCCTCCGTCGGCATCGGTCCCGACTTCCGGCGCGGCGTTCTCAACAAGAACGGCGCGGAGGCGACCGGCGGCGTCGTGGTAATGCGCTACAAGGAAAATCCGCAAGCCGTCATAAAGCGCGTGAAAGCGAAGATCGCGGAGATTTCCGCCGGACTCCCCCAGGGCGTTACAATCGTCCCGTTCTACGACCGGACCGGTCTGGTGGAAGAAACGATCGGCACACTCCAGGAGGCGATCCTCGTGGAGATATTCATCACCGTGGCGGTCATCTTGGTATTCGCCCTTCCCTTCACCATGAGCCTCATGATCTCCCTGACGCTGCCGTTCTCCGTGCTCATCACCTTCATCCTGATGAACCTTTTTAAGGTTGATATGCACAGCATGTCGCTCGCGGGCATCATCATCGCGATCGGAGCCATCGTGGACATGGGCATCGTGCTCACGGAAAACATCCACCGGCACATGACGAACTCCCGAAAGGCTCTGACGGATGGAACCCTTCCGTCCCTCGCCGAGGATACGGACACGATACACCGGGGAGCCTCGGAAGTGGCCGGCGCCGTGCTCGGAGCCATCGGAACGACGCTGGTGCCGTTCATGGCCATCTTCGCCCTCCAGGGGCAGAGCGCCAAACTCTTTCACCCGGTCGCCTACACGAAAACCTTCGTGCTGCTTGGCTCGTTCATCACGGCTATTCTGCTTCTGCCGCCGCTGTACTTGGAATTCCACGCCTTGAAACGCCGTTTCTCGGGCGTGGAAACGGGTCCGGCAGGCTTCCTCATGCGCTTCTTTTCCGGCAAACGGAGAACCTTCAAAATCATCGGCGCCGTCGGCATCGCGGCCGGAGTCCTTGTCCTGGTCGAACGGACGCTGCGCTATTTCTCGGTAACCTCCGCGTCGCCCTGGCACGCCTTGGG
>Ga0172379_10001808_pt1 | contig 40815 bp, 46 predicted proteins | sample GrowelOW334metaG_FD_119756 | JGI IMG/M metagenome (GOLD analysis project Ga0172379, IMG submission 119756) | Groundwater microbial communities from an aquifer near a municipal landfill in Southern Ontario, Canada - Groundwater well OW334 metaG | ecosystem: Environmental > Aquatic > Deep... | reverse complement strand
CATTTTCGGCATAAGAATATCAAGCAAAATGAGATCAGGGTGGATTCCACCCGCAAAGCGCACTCCTTCTTGACCGTTTGAAGCAAGATGAACTTCATACCCCTCGTGAGTGAATTTTTCAACCATCGCTTTTCGAGCAGACAGTTCGTCTTCAACCACCAAAAGAATTTTTTTCATTTTTCATTTTTCATTTTACTTTTATAAAATTTTTAAGAAAGATGTTTCGTCCCTGTTTTTTTCTTCATCCCGGACAGTGGAATAGTGAAGATAAAAACGGTACCCTTTCCAAGACTCTCCTCCGGGCTACCAGAAACAGGAGATTCGAAGGATATTTTTCCTCCCCAAGTTTCAACAACCATCTTCACAACGTAAAGCCCGATTCCGGATCCATCCGGGTCAATTTCGGCGACATTGCTTCCACGATACAGTTTTGTGAATGTTTTTAACTGGTCTTCTTTTGGTATCCCTACCCCATTATCAGACACCCGAAGAACAATATCATCACCTTCAACGCATGCTGAAACAAAGATCTTTCCTCCTTCCGGAGTATAAGCAATCGAATTTGAAAGAAGATTCTCTAAAACAATCCCGAAAAGTTTTTTATCAATGCTTATAGATGAAGCAGGAACTTCGATTTTCTTTTGGATAGACAAATGTTTATTTACCGAAAGAGGTAAAATTCCTGACAACGCTTCATCTATAGCAGATGCGATATCTCCAGGTTCTGGTTCTATAATAAAGGTACCCATTTCAATACGAGAGATATTGAGAAGCCTTCCAACAAGTTCACTCATTCTTTTACTTGAATGATAAGCTTCTTCAACATAATCTTTTTGTTTCGGGCCGAGCACTCCCGCATCTCCAGAAAGCAACATTTCAATAAACCAATTTATTGTAGAAAGAGGAGTACGGAGCTGATGAGAAGCAAGAGCAACAAACTCTGTTTTTGCCGTATCAATTCTTCGTTTTTCAGAATCATCACTAAACGCCACGACAGCCCCGGAGGTAGCACCCTTTTCATCCCGAAGAAGGGATATACTGTATGAAACAGGTAAAAATTTTCCATTCTTTTGCTTCAAAACACTGTGTGGCTCCGCCGGAACAATGCCCTCACCTAAAATGCTTTTTTTAATAAATTCATTTCGTGACAATCCTTCTTCGTCAGAATAAAACTCAAGGACATCACAGCATTTCTTGTCGATAATTTCGAGCGCCGAAAAGCCCGAAATCTTTTCTGCAGCCGGATTAAAAAGAGTTACAACACCCGTTTTACCAACCACGAACACTCCTTCATTGATTCCTTTTATAATCGCCTCGACTTTTGCTTTCGACTCTTCCAGTCTCATTTTTTCTTTAGAAAGGTCTTCGGTAAGAGACATCATCGCTTTTTGGACATTTTCCAAATATATATTTTTTGCGATCTGACTTTCCTCTTCCCTTTTTTTGAGAGTAATATCACGTGCGATGCTTGAGATACCGACAACTTCCTTCCCTATACCGTGTATCGGTGCTAAAGTAACAGCCAAAATGATATCCTTTCCGTCTTTTTGTTTTCTTAAAATCTCGTAATTATTTACCGCCGAATCCCGCACAACCATCCCAATTTTTTCCTCAACTCCACTTCGCTCTTCTTTTGTGACAAGATCGCATATTGAACGACCAAGCACTTCATCCACGGAGTATCCGTAAAGCCTTTCCGCCCCTTTATTCCATGTCATTATTTTCCCCAAAAGATCTAAACTGTAAATCGCCTCGGGGGAAGCCTCAACAATCTCCGCAAGGTTGTGGACAAGCCTCTCATTTTTTTCTCGCTCTGTTATATCGCGAATATTTATCTGGACGATGTCATTACTTCCGACAGTATATACATTCCCAACAACTTCTGCTTCTAGAGGTGAACCATTTCCCTTATGCAAAAAGATATTCTCTTTCCTGAAATATTTTTTCTTTTTTATTTCCTCCACGATTTCTTCCAGGCTCTCTTTATCTCCAAATATTTTTAGATCACAAAATTTTTTTCCCAAAAAATAATCGTATCCGTAACCAAGCATTTTTTGCAAATACGGATTTATGTCAAAAATCTTTTCATCTTTAAGTGAAAATAATATAATCCCATCTTGTGCAGATTCAAAAAGCCTTCGATAGCGCATTTCCGAGTCCTGAAGGTTTGAGGAAAAATTCTTAATGTTATCGATCATTTTGTCTATCGCGGAAAGAAGTTCTAAAATATCCGACGATGAAATGTTCTCATCAGATATTGATAATTTTTCCCCGGAAAGCGATGGCAAAACATCGGATATTTTTTTTCGAGTATTTCTCTCAAACTCCCGAAGCGTTTTCCCTGACTGAATGAGGCTTGTTGTATCATGAATAACAACAAAAATCCGAACACAATTCCCTGCTTTATCATAAAGTGGCGCCGTAGAGATGTCTCCAAATTTTTCTTCATTATTAAAAAAAATAGAGTCCTGCCATCGAATCGTTTTCTTTTCCCATATTGTCTCTTTTAATTTACCCATAATCCTCGATTTCAGAGACTCCGGAAGAATATCAGAAAGAGATTTTCCGACAAGACTCTCTTTCGAAAAACCCGCAAGTGAAGCATTTTTCTCAAAAACGGGATTTGCAGAGAGCAAGGTAAAATTTTCGTCATTCTCGACACCGATTACAGCAACGGCGTCCGGGATGTTTTGGTATATCAAAGAAAATTCTTCTTCTCTCTTTCGTAAAGATTCTTCCGCATTTTTTTGCTCGGAAATGTCGCGAACGATCCCCCGGAGGTGGTCTTTTCCGTGAATACTTATTTTTGAAAGAAAAACCGTTGCAGGAAATTCCTCACCGTTACTTCTTTTATGCCTCCATTCAAAAAAATTACTTCCTTCCAAAACAGCCTTTTCTATCATCTTTTTTGCAGACTCTCCGGAAGAGCTTCCATCCGGCTGGATTTCGGGAGAAATATCCCACGGAGATAATGCTGTAAAATCTTCTTCTTTCTCAAGATTAAACATCTTGATGGTATAGGGATTTGCTACGACGAACTTCCAATCGGGAGGAGCGAGAAGCATTATTGCGTCTCTCGAGTTCACATACAGAGAATTGAACTGGCTATCAATTGTTTTCAATTTTTCTTCTTTCACAAGAAAATCTTTTGGATCGCTTATAATGGCAAGAAAAAATTCACTACCCTTAATTGATAGAATCCGAATATTTAAGATGGCGTCGACAAGACTTCCATCTTTTTTTAAAAATTTCGTATAAAAATTTTTTGCTTCTCCGTTTTTTCGTAATTCCAAAAATAACCTCTGTCTATCTGAGAGTTCCGCATACCTTTCGTTTAAATCCAGGGGGAGATTTTCTTTCTTTTCATACCCCATCATCCGCCAAAGCGATTCATTGGCGTAGACTATCTTTCCTTCAGCGGTTGAGATACCCACCGAATATGGAAAGTTATCATAACAAAAAGAAAACATTTTTATGATGCCCTCATCAAAAACTGAACTTTCAGGTATTTTTTTTCTCAATGATGGAAACATAAAAAAAATATATTAACTACCTAATTGTATAGTAAATATAAAAAAATAAAAGCGCCCGTGTGAATATCGGACGCTTTTATCTATAAAAAGTAAATTTTATTTCAGATGCGCTATGGTGTTGTTCACTACTTCAACGACCTCGTTAATCGGGTGCTGAGATTTTACCAGATAATCTACCGCTCCATATTTTATAGCTTCTTTGATTTGTTCATCTCCATCCAGGTTCGAAACCATGATAACAGGTATTTCTTTTGTCTCGGGATCAGATTTCAACTCCTGTAATATTACAAGCCCTGTTTTCTTTGGCAAAATAATATCCAAAAGAACGATGTCCGGGTGAAATGCTTTTACGTTTGGGAGAACCATGTCTCCGCTCGATACGGTTTGTACTGTAAAATGCTCTTTTTCAAATTTTTCCTGCAATACTTTTACCAATGATTCTTCGTCTTCTGCAATGAGTATTTTCATAATTTTTCGTATTAAACTTTGTTTTTTAGTATATCACGAGCGATTATTTTTGTGAAATCTCACGGATATTCTGGATGATATACCTTTTTCCTTTTTCAATTTTTTCTATTATTTTTCGGCTCAAGAATTCGACTTCCGTAGCATCTTTTCCTGTAATCTTTTTATCTTTTACCGTTTCGTAGACTTTTTTGGCATCGGCGTCAATAGATGCCAAAACATCACTTACGTCACGCTCTGCAATAATCACTCTTCGGTAGAGTTGAAGCCTCCAAAGCCGATAAGACATCAGCCAGGAGCCAAAGACAATGATGAGGAAAAGAATAAAAATGGCGAAAAACTGGAACTGTGTCAAAGAAATACCTCCGATTGTAATGAACGGGTTTTCTTTTATCGTAAGGAGAAGAGTTGTCCCTGTTTTATTTCCGGCAAAGTCGTTTGCTTCTACGAGAATGCTATGTTTTCCGGGTTTTTGAGACGGAAGAGTAAAAGAATTCGCCAAAGTTGTGGTCGCAACATTTCCGTCAATAAATATTTTATAATAAGCAATTCCGGAAGGTTGGTCTTTTGTTTCATACACAATAGTGGGAGCAGTAACGAGAGTTTCTTTTCCTTCTGACGAGATAACTTCAAAAGAAATCGGAGGAACAGTATCAATACCTATTTTATAAGAAGATACGGGCCCCCAGCCGATATCGTTTTTAAACCGAGCGTGAAGATACCAAATTCCATCATCTAGTATTGAGAATGTTTTATTATCAAAAAGTCCTTCTGAAATTACAGGCACGAACACAGGCTGTTTATCGAGCGCGGTGGCAACCGCTGTTACATCAGCAGGAAGGGCCCAACTTGCAAGAAAAGAAGAAATGGTATTATACCACTTTCAAACCGCGAATCTTTTCAAGAGTAGTAAAACCGTCCATCTTCGGCATAACGAGATCGAGCAAAAGAAGATCAAATTTTTCTGCTTGGAGAAGCTCAATTGCCTCTGCTCCGTTTGGCACTGAAAGTGCATAAAACCCGACGGCTGTGAGCTTAAAAACCAACGCTTCAGCCATTGATCTTTCGTCTTCTATGATAAGAATTTTTTTGTACCTGACATATCAAAAAGTATACCACAAGATTCCTTTAAAATAAGAGAAAGTGGGGACAACTTTCTTTTAAAAACGAGAGAATTCATTCTATTGCCTTTTTCATAGCGGTATACTATACTCGCAACAGAAGTGTTTGTTTGTCAATTTTATACCCGAAAAGAGGAGGTAGAAAATGAGTTATAATATTCCCCAACGGAAACCGAACGAGGATTTCGGAACACTCACAACGCACGCCATACGGCACGAAAATGCGATCCTCGCCGAAAACGGAGCACTTTGTGTTACGACCGGAAAACGAACCGGGAGATCCCCAAAAGTAAAGCGGGTTGTTGATCACCCAAGTATTCACGACAAGATTAATTGGAATCGGTACAACATTCCGTATGACCCGGAATTGTTCGAACTCGGGTGGCGGATTGCGCTTCATCATGCAAAAGAGGGGCCGCCGCTTTTCTACTCCAACGACCTTTTTGGAGGAACGCATCCGAAGTATCGCATACCGCTCGAAGCATACACGGAGTATGCGTGGCATCAGCATTTCATAAGGACTGTCGTTCCAAAAGACGCCGGTGCCCCGCGAACAGGCGAAGCATACACGCTTCTCAATCTTCCTTCGTTTGAGGTGCCAAAAGCGCTCAAGATGGAAGAAGAAGCCGGTATCTGGATTGACTACGTCGGGAAACGGATTCTCGCACTCGGGCTCAAGTACGGCGGAGAAAACAAGAAAGCGTTTTTCTGTGTTGAGAACTTTGAGATCCCCCTTATGGGTGGCCTCACCATGCACTGTGCCGTAGTCGTCACAAAAGACGGCAAGGTCGTCTGGCTTTTCGGTCTTTCCGGAACAGGAAAAACGACGCATGCAAGTTCGCAAGTCCTTACCATGCTCGGCGACGATATGCATGCGTATACCCCAGACTGGATTACCAGCCAACTCGAGGGCGGATGCTATCCTTCCATCATCAATCTTTCCAAAGAGAAAGAACCGGTGGTATGGGAAGCAGTCAACCAGTATGGTTCTGTCTTGGAAAACGTCATCTTGCACGAAGGTGTTCCCGACTTCAACGACGGAACGCTCACGCAAAACACGCGTGGTGCTTATCCTCTCTCTCACGTAAAACGCCGAACGGATTCGCTCTTGGTCGGAAAGCCGGACTACATCATCTTTCTGACCTGCGACGCTCATGGAACCATTCCCCCGCTTTCAATTCTGAAATCGCGAGAAGCGGTTCTTCACCACTATTTGAGTGGTTATACTTCGGCAGTAGGACGCACTCTCTCCGGAGCAGGAAAAGCAATCGCTCCGACATTCAGTTCGTATTTCGGCGAAGACTTTTATCCTCTTCTCCCGAGCTACTACGTAGACCTGTTCTCTCGAATGTACGACACCTGCAAGCCAACAGTCGCCCTTATCAATACGGGATACACCGGTGGATCTGCCGACGACGGTCGCGGGCATCGATTTGATATTCCGGTTTCACGCCGGGTAATCGAAGCGGTCGTTCATGGTGAAATTACAGAGAAAGACTGCACGGTCTTTATTCCGGAACTAAACCTTTGGGTACCTCCACATATAGACGGAGTAAAAGACGAAGAGCGTCTTCCTTCTCTCGCATGGGCAGATCGAAAAGACGATTACATTGCGCGATGCAAACAGCTCGGAGCGGACTTTGGAGCAAACTGGGATAAGAAATTCCCGACACTCGCAAAAGAGATTCGCGACGCGGGACTTCCCCGCTCATAACATTTGTTCTTTCTTATAGACAACTCCCGCCATACGGCGGGAGTTTCTTTATCTGTAGTTGAAAACAATCTTTGCGTCGCGAAGACGTTTTAGAGTACGCTCTCTTCCGAATAATTCTTTCGATTTGAAAAACGCCGTGGCAAAAAGCTCCCAGATAAGCACCCAACCGCCGATGAAAAATCCTTCGGCGAGAAAAGCGAGCTGTTCATACGACTCGTGTGACTCAAGAAACTTTGTTGCAGACGTTCCGAGAAAAAGAAAGATGAGTCCGAAAAATCCCGAGTACGCGGCCTGCCACGCGATAGTCTTTCTTTTGTTTTCTTGTTTTCGAAGTTCGTAACTAAAATAATTTCCAAACCCGTTGACGCTCTTTTCTTCTTTTTCCGCATCGCGAAGCGCCTCGGGAATATGAAAGACAATGCATATCTTATGTCTGCGATTTATCTCTCCGGCGCAAGATTCCAGAAACTCCATCAAATCCTGATCGATATCTCTGTTCGTGAACGGAGAAAAATCCCACTCATTGTAGATCTCGCGGTAAAAGTCTATTTCTATATCGATAAAACTGGTATTCAGCTCTTTTGAATACCGATAGATATCTTTTGATTGAGGGTTCGCAAATGGTGTGGTAATGCTTTCCGCCATAGAGATTATGTTATTTTTTTATTATACCACAAATCTAATTTTTATGCTCAAGCAAAAGAATTTGCTATAATCTCTTTATGGAAATAAAGAACTGGAAGATGTATCTTCCCGACGCTATCCTTATAATTATCGCTTCCCTACTTTTCGGATATTACTTACATATTTACACTCTTTCCGAGAGAGAACTCCGTGGGAGCGAAGCGAAGCTCGCCCAAGAAAATAAGGCAAGAGTAAATCTTGAATCCGAAAAGAATTCCCTTTTGAAAGAAATTGTTCTTCTTCATAATCAAAACACAGGTCTCACACAAACACTTGTGGAGGAGAAAAACCGAAACGATCTTTTTGAATCGCAAATCCAAGCCATCGGCTCTACTGTCGGTACTCTCGACAAACTGAGTAAAACAGACAAAGAACTTCTGCAAAAATATTCCAAAATATATTTCCTAAATGAAAATTATATTCCGTCGGCCCTTACTGTTATCAATTACAAAAATGTTTTTGACGCCGAAAAAGTCCAGCTCTTCCACACAAAAGCCTATCCGTTCCTCGTTTCGCTTTTGGACACAGCGAACGCCACAAACACCCCGATTCTTGTCGTTTCCGCGTACCGTTCTTTTACAGAACAATCTGCAATCAAAACAAGTTACAAAATAACGTACGGCTCCGGTGCGAATTCTTTTTCCGCGGACCAAGGATACTCGGAACATCAGCTCGGCACGACGCTCGATTTTACAACACCAAATCTCGGTTCTTCGTTTGCAAAATTTGAAACGACCAACCAATACAAATGGCTCACCGAAAACGCCTGGAAGTACGGGTTCGTACTCTCATACCCAAAAGGCAACACCTACTACCAATACGAACCATGGCACTGGCGCTTTGTCGGCCTTGAACTCGCGGAAAAACTCCACATCAGCAAGCAGAATTTTTACGACCTTCCTCAAAGAGAAATAGATACGTTTCTTGTTTCAATTTTTGATTAGCTGTCCCATTTAAAACCGTTTCCAAAGTGACCGTATTTTGCCGTCTCGCGAAATTGCGGTTTTCGGAGTTCAAGAAATTCGATAACGGATTGAGGTCGAAGATCATACCCTTTTATTTTCTCCTGCTTTCCGTCTATCTCCACGACAGCCATCACCGGTTCGGCAACTCCGATAGCGTAAGCGATGTGAGCGTAAACTTCTTTCGCTCCGTATTTTTTCAGATAATCCACCGCGACTTTCCGAGCCATATATGCTCCGCTTCTATCCACTTTCGTTGCGTCTTTTCCGGAAAAAGCTCCGCCACCGACCGGAATGTTCGGACCGTAGTTATCCACCGCGAGTTTCCTGCCGGTAAGCCCCGTGTCGGCGGAAAAACCTCCGATGGTCCAAGAACCATTCGGATTTTTCATCCAAACATCGGATATCTTTTTTATATTTGATGGAAGATATTTCACAAATTCTTTTTTGACGACTTCGTCGATTTTCACGTCTTTCATATCTCCGTTCTCGCAAAGAGAGGTAAGGATACTTTCTATTTTCCCGTTCTTTACCGTTACCTGTGATTTTCCGTCGTGTCGCCCCATCGCCCGCACGAGCTTTCGAGAAAGAACGACAGGGAGCGGAAGCAATTCAGGAGTTTCACTTGTCGCATACCCGACCATAATCCCCTGGTCTCCCGCGCCTTCATTATCAACACCACTTTTTATCTCCGGACTTTGCTCCACAACATTAACAATGATTCCAACATTCTCGAGATACCCGCAATCGCGATAAACTTCTTCCGCAATTTTTCTTATATTTATATCCGCGTTCGTCGTAAGTTCACCGACAATGGAAATTATTCCGTGCCCTCCCTGCGTTTCTATCGCCACGCGAGAAAACGGGTCTTCCAGAAGACACGCGTCCAATATAGCGTCTGATATTTGATCGCACACTTTATCCGGATGCGCGATACTCACCCCCTCTGCTGTTTTATACATCATATATTTTTATATGAACTAATAAGTTGCAACAAAAAATACCTTCCGCAGAGAAGGCAATTATTCATTGTTGTTATCCTCCCTTGCGGGCTGGGTTTGGCACCTTCTTGCGAATCGTCGCGAGGGTTGCCGGGCGGGTCAACGAGCCAGTGCTCTCTCCGCCACTCTTGATAAACGTATTCAGTTGTACTTTTTATTATATATTAATCTTCAGAATCAAACAAGCGATTTTTCCGAAAAACATCCATTCCTCCGCGATTCATAAACTCCACGATGCGCCGGTCCATAATGATATGCCGTTTCTCTATTTTTTGCGCGAGCGTGAGCCCCTCCATTGTTGTACATCTTGAAAGCGCGACATAGGTTTGTCCGTGCGCAAAAGTTCCGCGGTCAATATCAAGCACCACACGTTCAAATGTTTTTCCCTGAGACTTGTGAATCGTCACTGCCCAGGCAAGCTTGAGAGGAAACTGCTTGAAAGAACCCACGGGCTCGGGAGAAATTTGCCCGGAATCGTTCACATAAAACTGAAACATCTGCCACGCGAAAGGCTCCACTTTTACGACTTCTCCGCTTTCAAGTTCTACCCCCAAAATGTCGCCGTTAAAATCTTTTGTGACCGAAACCAATTTCCCGATACTTCCGTTCACCCAGCGTTTTTCAAGATCGTTATTAAGAAGCATCACCTGAGCGCCGATTTTGAGTTTGAGTTTTTCTTCCGTAGGAAATCTCCCGGAATCAAAATCACCGTCTGTTTTTGCTTTATAGGTATATTCCGGACCGTTCAGTTTTTTGAGCTCGGTTTCATTGATTGCCCCGACCTTCCAATTTGTCGGCGCGAGATAAACGGATAACTTATCTCCCGTAACCTTATGACTATATCCGGGTATATGGCGTGAATTCAATTCGCGCAATTCTTTTTCGCCCGCGGAATTGTCCCGAACGGAATTGAGTATGCGAATGAACGCGGGGTCTTTCTGACGGTACACTTTTTCAAGCTCTACCGTTTCGAATTCGCTGTCCTCCAGAGATTTTGCGCTAAAAAAATACGGACTATCATAATAATCGCGAAACATTTCCTCCTCTTCCTCTCCGACCACGGGAGGAAGCTGAAAAAGATCACCGATAAAAATCATCTGTACACCCCCGAACGGTTCCTTACTTCCGCGTTCCAACCGAAGGGCGCGATCAACACAGTCGAGAAGATCCGCACGAACCATGGAAATCTCATCTATAACAATAGAGTGAAGTTCTTTAAAAATATTTTTTCCCTCCTTGCTGTCACTTCGACGCTTTACAGTGCTTGGGGTAACACCGGGGCGGAATTTAAAAAATGAATGTATCGTCTGTCCTTTTACGTTCAAAGCGGCAACACCCGTCGGGGCAAGGACGACGATTTTCTTTTTTGTATGCTCGCGAAAATAATCGAGGAGAGTAGACTTCCCCGTCCCTGCACGGCCGGTAACAAAAACATTTTTTGTACCGTGTTCCATAATATCCAACGCTTTCTGAAATGAGTCATTCAACTCAGTTTTTTGGGTAACTTTCTTTTTCATCGTTTTAAGAGTATATCACAAAAAAACAAAAAACCGCCCCGAGGTGGGGCGGAGGGCTTTAGTTTCCCTGTTGAGGAAACTCTTTTTGGAGGGCTCTATCAATGGCTTGAGGTTTTGCTCGATCTGCCTCGCTTGTCTATCCAATTCGGTGACTTTATTTTCTTCTTCGTTCAAAAGAAGATTTATTTCATACACTTTCCATCCGATGTACGACAGAAAGCAAAGAACCGCGAAAAGAAAAACGAGAAACTTTCGTATCTTCATTATGTGCCTCTTATATTTCGAATTTCCGGTTCTTTTTTACCGGTAGGGAATTCAGAGACGGGGGCGCCACAAGAAGTCTGCCATTTGAGGGATTCCCAATGAAGCGGGATTACCCCGGATACGTTGGATTCGAAGAAAATCGACTCTCTCGCGTAAACATTTTCTTCGGGGTCGGAATAAGCAATCAGCGTATCCAGGTGTATCGCGAAGATTGAATGGTCCTGGCAAAGCATCTCGGCCTTCACATATCCATTAAAAAGCTCTTCCGCTTGCCACAAGGGCACGATGATCTCTTCGAATTCCTCGGCCGGATTTGTCTTCTCAAAGACTACTCGTCCGAGAGAAATATTTTGCGGAGAAGGTTGATTCTCTCTATTCAAAGAAGAGATGCCGAGGAGGATAGCGAGGATGACGGTCAATGTCGGAAGCAAGAATTTTGGAGGTGACTTCATTGTTTCTCCTCTTTTACCAAAGGTAAGGATTGGCGGTAATGTTCTCAATACTCGCCGTTTCGCCGAGGATATAAATGAAATCCTCCGCCGCGATGTACACGGCATAGCCGATAAGGGCAACAATAATAATGAGTGCCATCACGAAAAAAGTCGTCCCAAAGTCTTTCTCGAATCTTCCAAAAACTTCACCCATTTTCGTCTCCTTTTTAAGTTATTCAAAAAGAACCTATTGATAAAGTACAAGTAAAAACAACCCATGTCAACATCTCCCTCGAAGCTTCCCGTGATACAATATTTTTTATGTACGAAATACGAGAATTGGAAAAAGATGAATTTCCGGAACAGCTTCTGGAGATTCCACAACCGCCAAAAAAACTTTTTCTTGCGGGTGTTCTTCCTCCTACTGAAACCCGTCTTCTCGCGGTTGTCGGCTCCCGCAAATGCACGAATTACGGGGTGGATGCGTGCGAAAAAATTATTGAGGGGCTCGCGGGATACCCCGTCGCTATCGTTTCCGGACTTGCTCTCGGAATAGATTCCGTTGCCCACAAGACCGCTCTTCGCGTAGGACTTCGAACTGTTGCAATACCCGGCTCCGGACTTTCTCCACGTGTAATATATCCCCGCACCAACCTTCGTCTTGCCGAAGAAATAATAGAAAACGGAGGGGCACTCTTTTCTGAATTCGAACCTGACTTCAGGGCCACCCCATGGAGCTTCCCACAAAGAAACAGAATAATGGCGGGGCTCTCTCGCGCTGTGCTTATCGTGGAAGCAGAAGAACGCTCCGGCACGCTCATCACGGCAAGACTCGCCACGGAATACAATCGCGACGTGTACGTGATACCGAATGGAATTTTTTCACCCGCATCATACGGCTCAAACAAACTTATGCGACAAGGAGCTTTTCCGATAACTTCTTCGAAAGATATTCTGGAACTCTTCGGACTCCTTTCAGACACGGCACCGGCGCAAGAAATACTTTTTGATCTTTCCCCCGAGGAACAGAAAATATTTGACCTGCTTATTGAACCGCGAGACCGCGATGAGCTTCTCCGTGAATCAGGTTTCAGCGTTTCGGAAGCGAGCACTCTTTTTTCCGTAATGGAAATAAAAGGAATCATTATAGAAAAAGGCGGTGCGTTTCGAAGAGTGATATAAAATCATCTCTCAACTAACCCCTCTCCTTTTAATTTCCTGGATTGCTTCGCTTCGCTCGCAATGACGGCGCTATATTATCGTCATTGCGAGCGAAGCGAAGCAATCCAGGGGGTACATTCTAAGGAGGAAGGACGGTCCTTGCTTTATGAGGTGGTGGTAAACTAGTGTATGAATACAAAGGTTCAACCTTCGTTACACGAAGGTTGAACCTTTGTATTGTGGCAAAAAAAAACGCCCCGAGGTATCGGGGCGCGGTGCTTTTTACTTTACTCCATATTCGGCAAGCTTCTCGGAAAAGTCCCTGGCCCACAAATGTTTATTTGTGTAGACCATTCCCTGACCGCCGAGACCGCGAAAAGCTTGTACGTATTCCGCGTTATCGTCGATATAGAGAATCTCTTCGGGCTTGCACCGGCACAATTCGATTGCCTGTTCGTAATACTTTTGTTCAGGCTTCCTCGCATGGGCCGAGTATGAAGGCAAAACGTGGTCTTCATCAAACCCGAGATCTTTTACAATCTTGAGAACATAAGGCCAATGAAGCTCTTCGGAGTTGGAAGCGATATACGTCGAGAGTCCGCTTCTTCGTATTTTATCCAAAACGACGACCATCCCGCCGTGGCGCGAAAAAATCTCGCCCCACATCACGGAAAAAACGTCAAAAGAGACGAGCCGAAACTTCAAGAAGAAATTTTTCTGGCAATAATTGAAAAATTCACGCCCGCCCATTTCTCCGCGTTGACGTTCAATCTCTAGACTGTTTCCAAATGTTTTTGCATAAATCTGCTCCGCCGAATAATTATTCCCACTAAAGGCAGAGAGACGCTGGCAAGCGATCATGTGATTAAAATCACCCAAAACACCGCCAAAATCAATCAAAGCAGACTTGATACGTCCAGCCATAATATCCTCCAGGATCAAGTGAAAGAAAACCTATTCCAACTTCGTACTATAGTATAATCGTATAGTTTCGTCAATTTTATATTTCCGTTGGCGGAGCTGTCTGCCCTGTGATAAAATTAAAAAACATTATCATTAATTTTTTAAAAATATGGAGGAAAAAACAAACGCGCCACAGCCCGAGAAAGTCTCCCTCGTAATCCCGGCCGCCATCATCGGAGCCGGAATTCTCGTTGCGGGAGCTATCCTTTGGAATGGTTCGCGAAACGCCCCAACCAATGAGGAAAAGCCTGTCGTAAAGCTTACCAAGGGAACCATCGCCGAAGAGGTCGGTCTCAATAAAAAAGCATTCCAAGCATGCCTTAATAGCGGAGAGATGAAAGACGCGGTCGAAGCGCAATACCAAAGCGGTATCAAGGCCGGCGTCCAAGGCACTCCTCGAAGCATCGTAATCGGGAAGAACGGAAAAATGTACATTATCGACGGAGCCCAGCCGATAGAGAACGTAAAAGAAATTATAGCGAAAGCTCTTGCGGGGACGGAACCGAGCGAACAAGTGGAACCCGTTGCTCCGATAACCGGACAAGATCATATCAGAGGAAATATAAAGGCCCCCGTTAAGATCATCGAATATTCCGACACAGAATGCCCATTCTGCCAGAGATTCCACAACACAATGCTTCAGATTACAGATGAATACGTAAAAAACGGACAAGTCGCCTGGATATACAGAGCATTCCCCCTTGATGAACTTCACTCCCGCGCAAGAAAAGAAGCCGAAGCCCTTGAATGCGCAAACAAGATTGGAGGAGTCGCCAAGTTCTGGGAATATCTCGACAAGATAGAAGAAGTATCCCCGCTGAATAACCAGCTCGACCCCGCCCTTCTCTAAAGACAATAAAAAGAAAACCCCTCGCGGGGTTTTCTTTTTATCTATTTGAAAGTTTTTTGAACCTTTTGTATTCCCTCCACAAGCGCATCGATATCTTCTTTTGACGAGTAAAGATAAAGGCTCGCGCGATTGACGGCGTATGTACCCAAGGCTTTCACAAAAGGCTGAGCGCAATGATGCCCCGCTCGCGTTGCAATATTTTCTCGGGAGAGTATTTCCGCAGTATCGTGAGGGTGGACTCCGTCGACGAGGAAAGAAAGTATGCCGATATTTTTTTTCGGGTCTTCCTCCGAATAAAGAGTGACACCTTTCATTTTTTTCAGTTTCGAGATTCCGTATTTCGTAAGATCTTCCGCGTGCTTTTGTATCTTTTGTACGCCGACAGAAGAAAGATACGCGCAGGCAGAAGAAAGTCCGATAACTTCCGCGACCCCGGGAGTACCCGCTTCAAATTTGTGCGGGACCATAGCAAAATGAGTTTCTTCTTCTGTGACACTTTCAATCATTCCCCCGCCAAAAAATCCGGGTTCAATTTTTTCCAAAAGTTCTTTTCTTCCAAAGAGAACCCCCACCCCTGTCGGACCGCACATTTTGTGCCCGGAAAAAAAGAGGAAATCACATCCAATCTCTTTTACGTCAACGGGAATGTGCCCGACAGCCTGTGTCGCATCGATAGCAGAATAAGCGCCTGCTTTTTTTGCAATCTCGCAGATACGCTTCATATCGTTGATGGTGCCAGTAACATTGGACACGCCGACAAACATGACAAGCTTTGTTTTCTTTGAAATGATTTTTTCCGCTTCAGCGTAATCGAGTTCCCTTTCTTTTGTTATCGGAATAAATCTGAGCTTCAATTTCTTTCGTTTCGCCAATTCCTGAAGCGGGACGGTTACCGAATGGTGCTCCATTATGGTTGTTACAATTTCATCACCCTCGGAAAATACTCCTGAATTTTCAAGAGAATACACAAGCATATTTGAGGAGAGTGTTGCCCCTGCGGTAAAAATGACTTCGCGGGTTTCGGCGCCGATAAATTTTGCCACTCCAGCCCGAGCATCTTCGTATGCCTTATCTGCGGTTTCAGCAAGTTTATATTGCCCCCTATGAATATTCGAACGATATTCTTTATAGTATCCGCACAAGGCATCAAGAACAGGCTTCGGGGTCTGCGAGGTTGCGGAGCTATCGAGATAGACGAGGCTCTTCCCTCCTTTCGATGAAAAAATGGGGAAATCTTTCTTTATTTTTTGGGTATCCAGCATAGTGTTCCTATTGTATCAAAAACAGAAAGTTAGTCCAAACGGAATAAGGGGGATGAAAGTTTTTTCGATAATACGGCGTGAATATCGTCCTTCACTCCAAAAGGAGAATTGTTTAGATATTTGGAGAGAAAACCAAGAAGAAGCATTCCTTGTGCGTGATATGTGGGAATTGCCCGAAGAGCCGGAAAGAAGAAGTCTTCTTTTTTGAGATGAGAAATAGACAAAGCGTGAGATGACGAAGTTTCTCTGCTTCCGACATCGAGCGCGGGGACGGCGTCGACTTCAGCCCCGGGAGAAACAAGAATAAACCTTCCATCCTGCCGACCCGAAGCGCCGTTCATTCCTCGAGGAATATCAACAAGCCCCCGGTAAATAATCTTTGCCCCCGACCCGGCGACACTTCGCGCGTTTATATGAGAGATTGTGTGGGGAGAAAGATGATGGGAAGCGGAATATACATCGGCATTCGAATTCGCGACAACGGAAACATATTGGGAAAAAGACTGCGCCCCCTCGCCTCGAAGGAAATCTTCGGTATCTGTTTTTATGAATGAACCCCCCGTATGAATACTGTTCCAGCGGACAAAACCTCCGCGACCGACAAAAGAAAACTTATTCTCCGCAAAAACCGTTTCGGCAGAAAGATTTTGATTGTGAGTTATTTCAAGAGAAGCCCCCTCTTCCACTACAGCAAAAACGGTCCGGCCAAAAAATTCAACACCGCCGGAAAGACTTTCAAATATTTTTGCGCGAGAACCCTCTTTCACAACCACAAAAAGAAAGTCGGCTCCATTCTTGGAGACGAGAGAAGATATATCGATAACAGTTTCTTTCGCACTGTCTATTATAACGACAAGCCCACCGCCAAAAGAAGAGAGTGCCGATGCAAAGAGATTATTTTTGAGAACGGGAACATTTTCCGGAATAAAATACTTCCGGAGCAAAGAAACAGCCTCTTCATCAGCCATTGCCTCTTTCCATAAAAGAAAACGGGTGCCAAGCGTCGCGCCGTAAGAATATTCTACCGGTTCTTTTTCAAAAGAAATTTCCGAAAGATCTTTTATTTTTGAAAAAATTCCGAGACCGTATTTAAAGTGCTCTTTCGGGAGGTGTTCTCCTTCTCTCTGGGCTTCTTCTCTGAACATTTCAAAAAACGCTCTTTCCTGAAGCGCCTCTGACATTTCTTTCACTGATTGCGTATTAATTGACATTGATTGCTTAATATTATACGATTTTGTCTGGAATGTAAACGTTCTTTAAAGAAGGAGTGAGGTTAATGTCGGAAAATTGGTACGTCATCCCCAACCCAGAAAACCCGGAAAACTTCGGAATCGGATACCTCGATGAACCCAAAAAAGAAGTCCGGAGCAACGAAATTCACGAAGAAGAGGAGTCTCAATGAATCTTTCGGAAGAAATACTTATCCGCCTTATCCTCCGCACTGCGCTTGATCTCGATACGAGATGGGAGGATATTTGCGAAGACCTCGAAATGAAGATCGAGGAGTCTTCCGAACAATTCCGCCAATTAAAGGATTCCGGTTTTGTCGAATATTTCGGAATGTGGAATCTGACCCCGAAAGGAAGGAAAAAGGGATATTCTCTTCTGGTAAAGAAAATCTGCGATAAACGTGTAGAATTCCGTCGGGTTCCGCTGGCCACAGAACAAATGAGGTAACTACAGGTGGATAAAACATATAGAGCAGGTGAAGCTCTTGTCATTCTCGGATGGCATATCGAAATAAAAGAAATCGGCATCGGATCGGTCAGGCTGGAGATGCTACCGCTGAATGAACAACTGGATGGACTCACAAGAGGAGATCGTCTCTGGATACGCAGAAAAGAAGACGAGATTGTCCCATTCTCCGGAATGAAGATCAGAAAGATCGACCACGACAGAGGGTACATTATTTTTGTTCCCATTTTCCAAACCTCGTAAACAATCGATAAAAGAAAAGCCGCCCCTCGGGGCGGCTTGTTTTTTTATCCGAGCTCAAAGAACTCGGCGTTTCCGAGATATGGAAGGTTTAACGCATCCATAACGGAAAGGTTGTTATATTCCGCAAAGAACATTTGCGCCATATCGCCGTGAGTCACGATCGCGATGTTTTGCCATGAATAAAGCCACTTCATAATCTTCAGAAATTCTTTCGCACGGGCTCTTGCTTGTTCAAACGTTTCGATACCCGGGCCTTCGAGGGCAAAATGAAACTTTCGTACATGAACTGTTTTTGTCGCAAGCTTCGGAATATCGGCAACAAGTTTTCCGGTAAGTTCTCCGAAGTCCCTCTCGATGAGCATTCTGTCGATAATGATAGGAACATTTCCCATACGATGCTTGATCCGATGCGCCGTTTCCCGAGCACGAGAAAGCGGTGAAGAAAAGATGACCGAGATATTTTTTCCGGCGAGAACTTCGGCTGTTTTTTCAGCCTGCGCTTTCCCAAGCTCGGAAAGTTCGGTATCTCGATGACCGTTCAAAACACCAAGAACATTATCGGTATCTTGCCCATGGCGGACAATGTAAATTTTACCCATCAAAAACACCCCTTTCGTCTTATGTTGCAGAGTTCAAAACCTTTTTTAGAGTAACACTTTTTTATAAAATGGTCAATTTCCTGAAATTTCCAGATCGATCAGTTTATTGAGTTCAATGGCATATTCAAACGGAAGCGCTTTTATGATAGGGTCCACAAATCCCGTAATAATCATTCTCTCCGCTTCACTCTCCGGAATCCCTCGGCTTTGAAGATAGAATATTTCCGCTTCACCGATCTTTCCCACTTTTGCTTCGTGCGAGATTTCGGCGGTATTGTTTTCGTTTTTTATGGAAGGATAGGTATTTGATTCCGAATCGTCATCCAAAATAAGAGCATCGCAAACAACGGAAGACCGCGCGTTTACCGCATGCTTTGCAATCTTTACCAGTCCGCGATAATTGGAAATTCCCCCGTCCTTAGAAATGCTTTTGGATCGAATCGTCGAAGTGGTATTCGAGGCGGAATGAACCGCTTTTGAACCGGTGTCCTGCACCTGCCCTTCTCCGGCAAAAACTATTCCCAAGCTGTCGGAACGAGCGCCTTCTCCCAAAAGAACCGACGAGGGGTACAGCATTGTCACCGCAGATCCGAGATTTCCGTTCACCCATTGCACCTCTCCGTTTTCATACACAAGCGCTTTCTTGGTGTTCAGGTTATAAGTATTTTTTGACCAGTTCTCAATGGAAAGATATTTTATTCTCGCATCTTTATGCACAAAGAGTTCAACGCATCCGGCATGAAGCGAAGACTGCTGATAACGAGGAGCCGAACATCCTTCTATGTACTCAATGGAGGATCCTTCGTCTGCAATTATAAGAGTATGCTCAAACTGCGCCGAGCCCTCACGGTTCATTCGGAAATAGGCCTGAAGAGGAAGCGCGACCTTTACACCGGGTGGAACATAAATAAAAGTACCTCCGCTCCAAAGAGCCCCGTGAAGCATTGTAAATTTATGCTCGGAAATGGGAACGCACTGCGTCATAAAATATTTTTTCACAAGCTCGGGATACTTCTCGAGAGCAACGTCCATATTTTCAAAAATAACGCCTTTCTCCGCGAGCTCTTGTTTTATTTTGTGATAGACGATTCCGGAATCGTACTGCGCCCCGACCCCTCCCAAATAATCACGCTCCGCCTGAGGAATGCCGAGCTTTTCAAACGTATCGGTAATTTCTTTCGGAAGTTCTTTCCAGCTTTGCTTCTCCGCGACTTCAGGAGAAGCGTAATAGATCATATTTTCAAAATCAAGGCCCGAAAGAGATGGACCCCAATCGGGAAGCGGTTTTTCCAGATACAGACGAAGAGCGGAAAGCCTTTTTTCAAGCATCCATTCCGGCTCTTTTTTGTCTGCCGAAATACGGCGCACGAGCGCCTCCGACAAACCTGTTTCTTTTATTTCCGCTGTTGACATTGTTCCTAATGATATCCGAAATAAGAAAAATTGTAAACTCGCGGAGAAAAACAAGCACTTATACTTTCTTTTAAAAAAAATGCTATGGTATAATTTTTATATGAACGAAGAGAAACAAGGTGGCGCACTTTTTGCCGTTGTGTTCGTATCACTTTTTGTGATACTTGCTTCCGGTGGCGCGCTTCTTCAATATTTCAAAAGCACAAACTCCGAAATAAAGTTATCGCCCATGCAGGCAAGCGCGACTGTAGACAGAGATGAACACGGATGCTATATCCCGGGCGGTTTTACCTGGTGTTCCCTCAAAACAAAATGTCTCCGCGTCTGGGAAGAACCCTGCGAATATACGGAGGAAGAATCGGGTGTATCAACCGACGGGATAAAACACATTCCGCTTGAAGATGCGGCCCAGATTGCTCAAAAAAGTGAATGTTCAAAAGACGGGACTTTCCTTCTTGATAAACGCTGGTACAACGAATTTACCCGCACCTGGTGGATCTCAATGGAAACAAAAAAGCAGGGGTGCGACGCGGCTTGCGTCGTGAGTGAAGAAACGCTTACCGCAAAAACACAATGGATGTGTAGCGGTTTCATGGCCCGATAAAAAATAATTGACAAAGCCCTAGATTCTCCTTAATAATAGGGCGAGACACGCACAGCAAACGAGGCGAAAGCCCCGGGAGATTAAAAATGAACCCAATTGATATGAATATTAATGAAAAAATTACAGCCCTCGGGAGAAAGATTCGCACTCTTCAAGCACAGCTCGATACTGAGATTGCCCAAAGAAATGCAGAATTGCACGTAAACTACGAAAAAGGAAAAGCCGTTTTTGAAGAGGCCATTCTGCGTCGGCATCGGGAACTCAAAGTGGGACTTTGGGCCTATTTAAAAAACGCAAGACCTCTTGTCGTGCTCACCGCGCCGATTATTTACAGCCTTCTCCCTATCTTTATTCTTCTCGACCTTTTTGTTTCTCTCTATCAATGGATCTGTTTCCCTATATACGGAATCGAAAAAGTTCGACGTGGCGAATATCTCATTTTTGACCGTATGGGACTTCCCTACCTCAACATCGTTCAGAAAGTGAATTGCGCGTATTGTTCTTATTGCAACGGAATAGCAGCCTATTCTCGCGAAGTTGCCGGTCGGACCGAAAGATATTGGTGCCCGGTAAAACACGCCAAAAGAATGGTAAGCGGATATCACGAACATTACGACGACTTCGCCGATTTTGGAGACATCGAAGCTTTTCAAAAACTCTATTCTAGAGACGAAGCATAAACAAAAACCCCGCTTTCGCGGGGTTTTTAATTTCTATTTTCCTTTGCTCAAAACGTATTTCAAAAGTGCCATACGAACAAGCAATCCATAATACGCCTGCTTGAAATATGCCGCATGAGGGGAGTCATCCACGTCTGTGGAAATTTCATCGACGCGCGGAAGCGGGTGCATGATGATTGATTTCTTTTTCATCTGGTCCGCCATTTCGCGGTCAACTTTACAACATCCTTTATATTTCTGATATTCGGCTTCGGATTTAAAACGCTCTTTCTGTATACGTGTCTGGTAAAGCACGTCCACCACATCGATTACGGGATGCAGATTTTCAATCTCCCGATACCAAACGTTATGTCTATCCAAATATGCTTTTATGTCATCACCGACAGAAAGACCCTTTGGGGAAACAAAATGAATTTTTATGCCTTTATATTTTCCGAGTAAATACGCGAGAGATCTGATTGTGCGCCCGTTCTTGAGGTCTCCGACAAGGGCTATCTCTATGCCGTCCACTTTTCCGAGTTCACGTTTGATGGTATAGAGGTCGAGCAACGCCTGTGTGGGATGCTGACCGGGACCGTCGCCTGCATTGATTACGGGAACAGTCGCCACACTCGCGGCCCGTTTTGACGCCCCTTCCTCGTAATGGCGCATAACGATAACGTCCGCGTACCGGCTGATAACAATAGTTGAGTCTTCTATTGTTTCTCCTTTTGCAGCCGAAGAAAACTCCTTGGCGTTCTCCGTAGTAATCACGGAACCGCCGAGTCGGAGCATCGCCGACTCAAAAGAAAACCGCGTACGTGTACTCGGTTCATAAAACAACGACGCCATTACTTTCCCCTTGAGAGAATTATCTGTCTTTTTCTCCAACTGGGTCGCAATAGAAAAAATTTTGTCCAGCAATTTTATATCGAACTGCTGTGATTCAATAATGTGTTTCATATTGCGGATAATTATACACCAATGTCTGAATATGAAAACCCTGGGTGTGGATAAAAGAAAACCGCCCCGAAAGGCGGTTTTGAAATATGTCATTTCGGAGCCGTAAATCCGTCGATGATAACTTTTTTTCCAAATGAGTGTCCGAGGGTTCGGAGCTCTTCTTTGAGTGTTTCAGTCTCTTCATTAGAGGCTCCTATCGCGACCAAAATGAACGGCTTGTCCTCAGAAAGCAGCCCACCAAACGCACTCGAGCCAAAAGCAATGTCGAGAGACACTTTCGCTTCGGCGAGAGATACATCGCGCCCCTGTACGGAACGACTGATAATAAAACCGGGCGGAAGTGCTCGAGATGCGCCGAAATTGAATTTTCCGGTGCCGTCATAATACGCGAGGCGAGAGATATGAAAATCTTTCGGGCGAATCATTTCGTCAAACGAAATGTGGCTGTAAGGAACGCCGAGTTCTTCGGCAATCTCTTTCGCCCAGTCTTTCGCGAATTCATCGCTCTTCGTTTCGTCCAAACCTTCTCTTTTTGCGAATATTTTTGCAGCTCCGCATCCATCGTGACTTGTAACACCGTCGACGTGTGCCGTACGAAAATACAAAAGGGCTTGTTCTTTTGTCAAAAGAATACCACTTCCAGCAGAATGCAATCCGCCCGGAGTACCTTCGTCAATGCATCTTACATTTCTATCAATAAGGTAAAAAGCCTTGGAAACGTCCTCTTCGCGGACATATTCCGAAAAACCTTTTTTGAGTATTTGAGAAATGATGGCTTCTTGTCCTTCAAAAATTTTGCTTTTTTCTTCTTGATGCATATTGCTTCTTTTGATTTTATTACCACCAAAAAGGATACCAAGAATTTTGGAATGGGTCAAGGGCTTGTTGAGTCGAAAAAGTTGACATATTAAAGATAAAATGCTACTATGTATAAAGTTAATTTTACTCCTTTAAAACGGGAGTGTTCTTTACTGGAGACAAACAATGACGAATGAAGCGGAAAAATATGATTTCGCGGTGTATGGCACGCAGGGTGGTGGTCTCGTCCGATGGGTCAATGGTGCTTATGTTTTTATCGAACGACCCAAAGACTTTCCCGAACTCACCGTCGGAAGCTTCATGCCGAGTGAATGGGATATTATACCGGCAAATGATGCCGCGCACATGGAAATAAACGAGGCGGAAGATTTCAATCGTGGACTGAATGATTTTTTCGATGTCGCGTTCGAGAAAGTAGAGCGCGGTGAAATGTCTCTCAAACAAATCGGGAAATTCCTCGATATAGCAAACCGAAAGTAAGCGTTCCTTAAATAAGGACAAAACGCCAGTTAGCACAACAAGCTACTGGCGTTTTTTTATTTATCCAAAAGTTCTCGATGAAAGTCGTTCCTTACGGGAACAGGGCATGTTTTATTACAAGGGTACTTCATTTTCTAATCGCTTCGCTCAAGAAAATTGGTCGTGTGTCTCACCTCACCCTTCGATAAGCTCAGGGCTCGTTCCGATATACTCAACATCTTCTCCTCCCCGACGCGAATGAAGCAGTTCATTCACTTGGTCTCACAGATACAAAAATAAGCACCAAAAGGTGCTTATTTTTGTATCTGTGACCCCACGGGGAGTCGAACCCCGATTTACGCCGTGAAAGGGCGCTGTCCTAACCATTAGACGATAGGGCCAAATTGGCAATGGAGATATATTAGCATATCTGTTGGAAAAATCAACGAAAGTATGCTAAAATCCCAGAGTTACGAGCAAATACGCAGGAAGGGTGGCTGAGAGGTCGAAGGCGCCTGACTCGAAATCAGGTGAGCGGGAAACTGCTCCGGGAGTTCGAATCTCCCCCCTTCCGCAATGCAAAAACACGGCAACTTCTCTGTTGCTGTGTTTTTGTATCTGATAACGAAGGAAGCGGAGCTTCCGTGAGATTCGAAGCCCGATTGAGATATTTTGTGAACCCGAGTCGAAACGAGGGTGAAACAAAATATCCAATTGGGGTACTGAAACTGTAAGTTTCGAATCCCCCCCCTTTTTTTTCCGCAATAAACCCCGGGAATATCTTTTGATATTTCCGGGGTTTATCTTTACAAAAAGAAGGAAGTAGGGGGAGCGTGGAAATCTCAGATTCTTGCACTTACCTCTGGATTACTTCGCTTCGCTCGCAATGACGACGACAACAATCCGTCATTGCGAGCGAAGCGAAGCAATCCAGGAAAGATAAGTGGGGGGACGTTAATTGAAAATGGCATAGGTTTAAAAGCCCCTTTCTTTCGCAAAATTTGACTTTTTGCTTGATATATAGTAGTATATCAATGGTCATTCATTCACTATTTTTGAGAGGAAAAAAGAAATGACAGGATATATTTTTGCATCTCTTGTCGGTTTCATCGCATGGGCGAGCCTCGTCGCTTACGCCGTTCGTTCATCTATTTCTGACCTGAAGAAGAAATCATGAGCGATCCCGAAGCGTTGACCGATCTGACCACTCTTGCTGTCATCATCGGCTCCATACTTGGGTGCATAGCTTACGCCATCCATGCGCTTGATTCATTACGCTCTGACCTGAGGAAGAAATCATGAGTATTCTCATCTCGATTGCAATCGTCGCCGTGGCATTTTATGCCGTTTGGGCCGTCTCAATGAAGAAAGCTCTTTACCGCCCCGACCAGAAGCTGTCCGATGACAAAATCATCGTCGAATAGCGAATCGTCCGCTCCCGGAATTTCCGGGAGCTTTTCTTTTTCCATTGACAAGAATATCTCTTCCTATAACATTATATAGAGAAGCACTTAGAAAAGGAGACGATTTCTTGAATATTCTATTTTTAAAAATAATTTTTCTTCCAAGACAATGGAACCGATAACCCTTCTCGGAACGGGCATTGTCGGGGCCATGTACTGGTGTTGGTATAAAGCATTCGGCGAGGCTATCTCGCGACCAAAGAAAAAAGGATACGAAAAAAGCGACACGGAGAAAAAGAGCTCTTCGCGGCAAAACAGGCCTAATCAATGGGAAAAATTTTAAGAATTCCCTCACGACCAGACAAGCAGAGGCACACAAAATGAGCTCAATCATCATTCTCCAAATTATCGGTGGCATCGGCGGAATTGGACTTTTGCGATTTATATGGAAAAAGACGACAGAACTGCATGCTCGAAAGACACAGGTTATCTCGGCTAAAAAAAACTAGCCTTTGTAAAATCCCCCAAGACTGTCTTGGGGGATTTTTCTTGCCGTTTTTTAGTTTTCAACGTATAATCTCGCGTATGACAGAAAAGAAAATAATGCGAATATTGGCAATTGAAACGTCTTGCGATGAGACGGCTATTTCTGTTATTGAAGCTGATGAAAAAACAATCCGCGTTCTCGCAAACCCCATCATTTCTCAGGTAGATATTCATAAAGAATACGGGGGAGTGTTCCCCGCTCTGGCAAAAAGAGAACACGCAAAAAATCTTGTTCCGATGTTGATAGAGTCAACAAAGTCCTTAAAGTCTATAAAGTCCATAAAGTCAAAAGTTACGGACGAAGAGATGCAGAAACTGGAGAAAATACTGGAAAGGGAGCCGGAACTTCTTACTGCTTTTAAAGCATACTTGGAAACAGGAGAGATTCCGGAAATAGACGCCATCGCTTTTACTCAAGGACCGGGGCTTGCGCCTGCGCTTTGGGTCGGGGTGAATTTTGCAAAAGCGCTTTCGCTTGTATGGGGAAAACCCCTTATCCCGATAAACCATATGGAGGGTCATCTTTTCTCCGCATTGATAAAAGGAGAAGAATTTCCAATCTCTGGTTTTGAATTACTGAAGACACCGGTACTCGCTCTCCTTATCTCGGGAGGACACACTCAAATTGTACTTTCAGAAAGTTTTCTTCACTACAAGATCATAGGGGAAACGAGAGATGATGCCGTCGGCGAAGCATTTGATAAGGCCGCGCGGGTGCTTGGGCTTCCCTATCCGGGCGGACCCGAAATTTCCAAGCGGGCGGAAATTTTTCGAAAAAGCGGAAAACTCTCATCTGGAATATACAAACTTCCCCGCCCCATGCTAAACTCCCCCGACTTTGATTTTTCTTTCTCCGGCATCAAGACGGCGGTGCTTTATATGGTACAAAAAATCCCCGAGATGACGGAAGATATTCGGGAAGAAATATCTTACGAATTTGAAGAAGCGGTCACGGAAACACTTATGAAGAAAATGCTTTCCGCCGGGGAGCAATACAATCCGAAAACTTTCATTATGGGCGGAGGAGTTTCTGCTAATTCCCATATTCAAAAATCGTTTAAAGATACTTTTTCCAAACACTTTTCCGAATCCGCGATATATATCCCGGAGAGAAGCAACTCGGGAGACAATGCCCTCATGATAGCCATCGCGAGCTTCGCCCGGGCTTCGCACGACCCGAGCCGAATCATTCCTGCCGGTTCCCCGATGATTGAAGAAATAGAAGCCGACGGAAATATGAAACTATAAAGCATAAAAAAAAGAAAAGGCCCGCGTGTAGCGGGCCTTTTGAATTTAATGGGAGTATGTATTCAGGAAGAGAGAAAAGAGAGTCTCCGTCGGCTCATCTTTGTATTCGCAAAAATGATTTTCTGAATACTCGAGATATGCGCGGATATCCATTTCCTTCCGTGCGATGAAATGCGAAGGCAAAGCGCCGGAAGCCGAAACGTATTCTTTCTCGTTAGATGGGTCTACTCCCAAATGAAGAAGATAGCCTTCGAAGCCGTCTCCAAGGAGCGTTACCTTATACAAAGAGAGGTCGGTACCACACATGGCGTCTTCAAACGACGCAAGCTGAGCCGGAAGCCAACGCTCGATGTACGAAAGGTCATGGCTGATATTTTCGGGAATCTTTTGAAGGACTCGAAAGCACCGAAAATCAAACGAGACTAATGCTTTGATATAGACAGAGGGAGGGCCTTTTTTCTCTCCTTCGTGTATAAACAGAATCCCGCCTTTCTCAACCTGAAACCATTTACTTGCCATACATATTCTCCTTTGTTTGAGAATGAACAAAACAACGCCGTTTTTAAATTAACACATATTTTTCTTTCTTGCAAGTATCAAAAAACGGCCCTTTCGGACCGTTTTTTTTGAAATATATCTTTATGCTTTCTTTCCTTTGCGAACGAATCCAAACCAAAGGCCTGCAATGAAGATAGCAAGTGCGCCCCACGCAATCATCGGAATACGAGAAGTCGATCCGACGGCGGCAAGACTTGAGTCATCTTTTGTTTCTTTTCCCTCAGTCGAAGAAGCAAGCATGAGTTCCTTTTCCCCTTCTCCAGCAACAGCAGTAGTTTTTACGGGAGACGATGTCGTTTGAGGAGCGGGTGTATTATTCTCTTCGGAAGCTGGAACGGTATTCTCCGTTACTGCGGGAGTTACTTCTTTCTTCTCCACGACGATATCCTTATCTTTAACAGCGCCACTCTGTCCGATTACAACAGGCGCTTCTGTAACAGCCGGAGGAGCAGTGAAAGTTCCCTCTTCATCGATTACAGCAGGAGAGGCGTGAGAGAGTGTCCGGTAGCGATAAGTAGCTCCCGAAACAAGATCAGTAAGAGTGAAATTGTGATGAGTAACTTTTTCTCCGATATCGAGGTGTCCTTCTACTGACGGATCGCTCGGAGTACTTAACGGGTATCCGTAATTCGGCTTTGTGAGGTCAATAACATAAGGAGTACCGGTATCAATTCCGTAAATCACGTGGCCATATGAGGGGTTAGCTGTTTCCCAAGACACAAGCATCGTTGTCGTAGCCGGTGCGGTTTCAGGAGCGGGATTATTTCCCGAAGAAGACGGTGTGTAGAGAGTTGTGCCGAGGAGGTCTCCGCTTCCGACGCTTGCGCCCGCGAGAATCTCAAAAACATTTACAAAACGAACAGCGGTTGTCGTAAGTTCACCATCAGTCGCGGTATACGTAATCAGATGTCCACCCAAACGAAGGGTGTCTACGGTTCCGGAAATTTCAGCGGTAATGGTTCCTACGTAATCAACGTCTGTAACTTCGGCGCCCATTTCAACGTACTCGCCTTCCACCTTTACCCCCATCGGGTTATCACCGAGGATTGTAATGACGGGAGCGTCGTTTACTGCGTTTACGGTAATAGAAACGGTTACCGGTGCGCTATCAACCACTCCGTCATTTGCGACGTATTGGAATGAGTCGGTGCCGTTGTAGTTTAAATTCGGGGTGTAAGCAACGGTGTTTCCCGATATTTCACCAAGAGTTCCGTGGATTGGACCTGATTCTGAAACGATAGAGTAAGAGAGAGTTTGAAGAGGAACATCTACGTCAGAAGAAAGGAAAGTGATATTTGATGCCGTGTCTTCATTGGTCGTAACAGAAATGTTTTCTGCGACAGGCGCTTTGTTTACCTCCGTGACATCAACTTTGAAAACCTGAGAATCGCGAGCGTTACCGTCGGTAACTTCGATGATTACATCATAACTTGCGGGTCCCTGTGCTTCGGTCGGAGTAAAAGAGAAAACTCCGGTGGAAGAATCGATGCTCGTACCTGCCGGTGATCCCTCACCAAGAGAGAATGTAAGGAGGTCATCGCTCGGGTCGCTTGCAACAGCAATAAACGAGAGTTCAGCCTCTTCATTAACAGTCTTGTCGGAGATTTCGGAAAGAGTCGGAACATCGTTGTCTACAGCAATGGTAACGGTAGCAACATTACTGTCTGCAGTGCCGTCGTTCACTTTGTAAGTGAAAGTATAGGTGCCGACATCGTTTAAAGCCGGAGTATAAAGAACATGGTTTCCGGAAATAGCGCCGAGGGTCCCTGTGCTCGGATCAGAAACGATGGAATAAGTGAGAACGTTTTCCGGAAAATCATCATCAGAAGCAGAAAGCTCTATGTCGACAGAATCGTTCATATGAGAAGCAGGGGCAGTCTTCGAAATATCATGAGCAACAGGAACAGTGTTTACTTCATTCACAACAGCAGTAATGCTCTGTGAGGCAAAAAGTCCGTGAGCATCTGTCGCGGTTACCGTAAAAGGATATGAACCGGGGCCGTCATTTTCGGTAGTAACCCAAGAGAAAACTCCTGTGGAAGAATCGATGGTCGCGCCTGCGGGTGCGCCCAAGAGAGAATAGACGATGGAGTCTCCATCAACATCGACGGCGTGAGCAGTAAAAGAAATCGAAGATTCTTCATCGGCGGTTACATCAGAAAGAGTATCGAGAGAGGGGGCGTCGTTGACCGGATTTACGATGATGGAAACAGTTGCTTCGTTACTGAAAAGAACGCCATCGCTTCCCTTAAACTTAAAAGAGTCGGGACCGTTATAATTTTCCGCGGGGGAATAGGTGAAACCTCCAGTAGCTGGATCAAACGAAGTAAGTACTCCGTGTTCTGGGTCTGACACAACGGAATAAACAATGTCTTGAGTTGGAATATCTGAATCTATAGCAAGGACAAAAGAAGAACTCTCGGTGTCTTCATCAGTCAAGAGAGAGTCGTCGTTTGCGACAGGAGCAGTGTTAATTTTTGTTCCCGTGAGAGAAACCTCATCTATACGGAAAACATCAGATGAACCGTTTAGATTCGCTCGAAAACGAAATCCAAAATTTGACTTATCATTAGCATCGGAAGAAAGATCAAGGGAGGCAGAGAGGATACCTCCGGCTGAAAGATTCGTGTAGTCCGCAATGGTATTCCAAGAGGTTCCGTTTTGAGTCCACTCGACATACACATGGTCAGAAGCTTCCAATGCCTGCGTAACTCTGTAGGAAAAACTTAAATTCAAATTTTCATAAGTCGCGGTTGAGATATTTTTTACAAGAAGCTTATCTCCGCTGGTGTTACCGGCAACTTTTGCGCTACGACTACCGCTGAGAGCGCCACTGGAAAACGTCGCCCATTTACTCTCGTGTGTCGTCCATTTATTAAAATTATTCGCCTCAAAATCATCACTAAATATTGAGACGCTCGCCGCAAACGCACTAAACGGCATCATTGAGGGAACAAGGAGTCCCAAGATCGCAAACGATGCTACAAATTTATTTTTCTTCATAAAAAACGTTCCTTAACGTATAAAAAATCTATTAAAGAGGTTCCCTTACTGATAATTCAGTAAAAAAAGTCTATCACGAAAAGTATAGTAAAACAAATCCGGCGCACTTGCCGGATTTGAAAGTTACTGCTGTATTATATTTTTACCGGAAAATCATCGTGCCGGGGCGGGATTTCAGGTTAAGAATGAGTTCGCCTTTGGAGGTGAAATTGTAGCTTTGCGTGTCAGCGAGAGTGCTTGTGAAGATGCCTTCTTGCGAGCCTTCGCAATACATAAGAGTTGATGCCATCTGACCGAAAGTGATTGAACTTCCGGAAGTCTCGTATCCGCCTCCGACGCCGTTGCAATCGGTGGTCGCGGAAAAGGTTTTATCGTCTTTGAAAGTAACCGTGAATTTATTTTCCGCGGAAGGTTTCACTTCTTCCCCTCCCGAATAGGTCGTCTTTACCCAGTTCCACGTCTTCATATTGAGCTTCATTCTCGAAGGGTCGGCTTCTCCTTCAAAATTTTGCGCGACTTCGCCGAATTGCATTGTTTTCGGATCAAGCTTCAACCATATGCTTTTCCCGAGTGAGGGCTGAACCGAAAAACTTTCGCCCGGATTTCTCTCGGCATAATTTACGACGATGATGTTATTTTTATCAACGCTCGTAGATTGCGGGGAGATGCGGTCGCCGAGGAATACAGAGTCTGTGCCGACGGGGCCGTTCTTGGTGTTAAGAAGCGCGGTCAGGTAAAAAAACGTACCGCTTCCGCCCGTTTCCTGGGTAACGAGAAAAGCTATGTCTTTCGTGCCGTCGCCGTCGAGGTCGGCTGTTACTTCATTTCCGAAATATCGCGTGATTATTTTTGAAGCCGATCCCGGGGCTGATTCTTTTTCTGAAACCCCCGCGACGAGAGTAACAGGCTCGCCGTTCACTGTAAAAGTAACGGGTTTCTGTTCATGAAGAACGTCCACTATCGCCTTGCCGTTCTTCTCCATTTGCGGGGAAAAAATGAAAAGCGCTCCAGCTGTGGAAAAAACGACGACGGCAGTAATAAGACATCTCCTTGAACAAGGAGAAAGCCATTTCGGACAAAAACGGCAGGGGTTTGATGTTTTGTTTTGTTCAGTTTCCATAGTTTTTTTAAATTCTCTTCTCATTATTTATTAAGCTCTCTCGTTTCGAGTTCCATAAAGATATTATCTTACTAATGAAGACGAAGCACAAGGAAAAATTTTTCCCCACCCTCCTCTTCCTCAATAGTTATTGCTTTAAATTTCTGAATATCGATCTTTAGTACCGGAAACACCTTTGACCGATTGACTCAAAATCTCGAGAACTCTCGCTCTCATAATCGTTGCCTGCTCCGGAACAATCTCTTGCACTTGATCGATACCGAACGACGAAAAAAGAAAGGGAATACCTTTTGTTTGTAACTTTTAAAGCGGCGGGGTCGCTATCTTAAACAAAAAAACAATATGGGTAGGGCTTGTATGTTTTTAAAACAAAGGCCAATTCCATTTCGAGCTTTTCTTCGCGCGACCCTGTTTATCGAAGATAAGATATTCAGTGCCAAGTTCATCAATCGTTTGATTCGTGACCTCCTCACTATTCAAAAAAAAGATAAGAGAGGTTGCAGAATCCGCGTCAAAAGCGCTTCTCGCGATAGCTACACAGCCCATTATTTCCATTACAGGTTCTTTTGTTTTTACGTCGATAATATGATGCCATTTTCCCCACTTTCTTTTGAGTCTATCGGAAACGGCAAGGCCCTGATTTTGTAAAAGAACTGTCCCGATGATGATTCCTTCTTGCCAAGGTGCTTCGATACCGGCCTTATAGGGGCTTCCGTCTATTTTCTCTGTTGCAAATATATCTCCACCCGCCTCGACAATATGATGAAAAAACTCGTTCTCTTTCAAAAAAGTTGAAACCAAATCAATACAATATCCTTTCCCAATTCCCCCAAAATCAAAGCTAATCGGTCCGTCAATCAAAAGTTCGTCTGATACGATATCCCATTTGGGAACAGAAATATTCTCGAGCGCGGTATCCAGAGAAAATCGATAACTGGCATTATATCCGGCATGATCCAAAAGAGATGCGACAGCCGGATCAAAACGGCCGGAGGTCAACTCGCGAAGACGTTTCGCCTTTGATAAAAGCGTAAGGAATTCCGGAGACGGCATCGGGTATCTTCCCGCGGGAGACCCACAAAAAGCACTCGCTTCATTTTCTGAAAGAAATCGTGAAAAGCGACGTTCGAATCTCCTCACCATACCGATGAGACATTCTTTTGTATTTTCAGGAATTTTTTTCCCATCTATTCGGATGTTCCAAATTGTTCCGAGAGCGGTAAAAGTTATCGCATCCATACGATATTTGAAAATTTCGCTATCCTAAATGTTTAACTTCAGTTTAGCAAGCGACTCGTTGAATGCTCTTGTCGTTAAAGAGGCTTTACCGACGACGTCGACAGTATCCAATTCAGAAAGTTTCCGCCCTTCTAAAACAACAGGAAGTTCGGAGGCGAATGCTTTCTGTAGTTTTGCTGAAATATCATTATCAGCCATTGGTGTCACAACGACAGAGGTAATAATTCTGTCGGCATCAACAGAAAGAGCAATACCAATTTTTTCTAAGCCTCCCGGAGAAATATACTCCACGACGATCTCTCTTTTTTGAGACCTGGAATCAACACCCCCGCCCTGTTCGTCAATTGACAAAATCTCACCTGGGACTATTGAGGACTGGTCACCGCCAGCATTTCCCCTCTCCGTGGATACAATTCGGACAAGGACAAAAAGAACGGCAACAGTTAAAGCCCCAAAAATATATTTATTTTTATTTTCCATTGTAAATTATAAATAACTTATACAACAAAACATTAATATCGCGCGTAATATAATGACATAATATATACGCTTCAAATATGAAATTCCTTTCAAATGTTCCACCGGTCCGGGTTCTCGCAGGAATGATTATTTTGCTCTTTTTCTTTGCATCCGTTTCCCAAAATAAAGGAGAACTCGCGTTGTGGGCTGTCTCGATACAAAACATTTTCCTCGTGGCGGTATCTGGCGTATTGGCGGAGTTTATAACACGTTATTTCTTTCTTGCTGAAAAGAGAAGGGTGGAGGACAAAATAATCCGCTACGGTATCTTGCTTCTCCTTTTTTCATCAAAAACCCCTTCTCTCCTTTTTGTCGTTTTAAGCATCGGAATGGAGCTACTCCGGACCTTTTTCCGTGGAAAAATCGGACCCACATGGAATCCCGTTGCTCTTATCGCCCTTCTTGCTTCTTTTTCCGGAACGGGCCCAGATTGGATAAATGTAAGTTTTTCACCGAGTATTCCCTTGTTTTCATTTCGTCCGAGTATCGCCTTTTTTATAATATTGCCGATAGCAGGATATGTTGCTCGACGATACAATAAAACAAACATCATTTTGACGGCGATATCTGCCTTCTCTATATGTTTTTTTGCGATCTTCCATAAAAGCCCACTTCCAATAATCATCGAATCAACCTTTGCGTTTTTTCTTCTTGTAATGGTTATTGAGCCAAGAACATCCCCATCAGAGAAAAAAGAACAAATACGCTACGGATTGGTGATTGGCTCACTCCTCCCCATTGGTATGTTTTTTCACCTCCCCGATCCGCTTCTCCTTTCTTTAATTATCGGTAATACTTACCAAATGACAAAAAAATGGTTCAGTAATGCCGGTTCTATTTTGGGTAAAAAAAGAAATTAGATATAATATAAATATGGATACATTAACACCCGAAGAAAAAAGAGTGATTATCGACAAAGGAACGGAGGCTCCTTTTAAGGGAGAATACGTGAACAACAAAGAAACCGGCATATATGTTTGCCGACAATGCGGAGCACCACTCTATAATTCAAAAGATAAATTTGAGTCTTCCTGCGGTTGGCCAAGTTTTGACGACGAGATACCGGGAGCGGTAAAGAAAAGCCTGGACGCCGACGGAGTACGTACCGAAATTACTTGCGCCAAATGTGGCGGACACCTGGGCCATTTGTTTACCGGAGAAGGGCTGACCGAGAAAAATATGAGATACTGTGTAAACTCAATTTCGATGAAATTTATTCCGGGGAAATAATAGGAATAAGGATGCCGTCATTCATATTCCAAATGCTTAATTCTTGATACTTTCTTCTTAGAAACCGAAAAAGAGAAGCAATTATTTGGACATAGTATAATATCATCTTTAATTAATCTGCTCGCTTTAGAACTTACATCTGGATTGCTTCGCCCCGCTCGCAATGACGACGACAAAACATCGTCATTGCGATGGAGCCGTGCGACGAAGCAATCCAGGAAGTGAAGGGTTAAGTAAAGTTATCATAACAACATTTATTATGACAAAGAAAATAGTATTGGCGGGAGGATGTTTTTGGGGATTGGAGGACCTGATCAGAAAACAAGAGGGAGTAATAAACACAACCGTCGGCTACACCGGCGGAAAAGTTGAAAATCCGACTTATGAAAATCACGAGGGGCACGCCGAAGCGGTGGAGATCGAGTATGATCCCGAGAAAACTTCTTACAAAAAACTTCTGGATTTCTTTTTTCAGATACACAACCCGACAACGTTAAACCAACAAGGAAATGACCGCGGTACTTCGTACCGTTCTGCTATTTTTTATGGCAATGAAGAAGAGAAAAAAGAAGCGGAAAACTTTATAAAAATAGTGAATGATTCAAAACGATGGAAAGACCCGGTAGTGACGACACTGGAACCACTCGGAGTATTTTATAAAGCCGAGGAATATCATCAAGACTATTTGGTAAAAAACCCCGGAGGCTACACCTGCCACGCCATTTATTTTGACAGCTATTTATAAATAAAAAAACCGCTCTTTCTGAGCGATTTTGGTTGAGGTGCTTTTTTGATACCGTTTACGCGGGCTTTGCAGAGAGTACTATGCGGTCGGCGATTCTAGGATGCCCAATCGACCCTGTCCGCGGTCCTATCCGCTAACATCGGGAGCTGCCATCGGGCTTGCTTTCTCGCATAATTCGGGCTACATCGCCCCGCGTAAACATCGGGAGGAACTTTCGTCATGAGCGAAATTCCGTCCTTATCAACCTAAGTATATTATATCATAAAACAAAATAAATTGCAAGTTTTTACCAAAAAACACCTATAAATGGGGTTGTCTGAAAATCGGGAGATAACGACATTTCTATTTGTTTAGCGCCATTACGAACCTCGGTTCACCATCGCCGAAATAATTTTCCTTTCTGCTCTCTATCACAAATCCGAATGATTGATATAAAGAAATTGCCCGCTTATTTTCCGGATGAGTAACGAGATCAACTCGCTTCGCCCAAGCGGTATCTAAAAGTATTTGTTCCAACACTTTCCTCCCAATACCCTTACCTTGGTAACTCGGGATAATCATAAGCCCACTCAAATAAACATGGTCATCGGATTTTTTCTCGTAAGAACAGTTACCGATAGTCACGCCATCATCTTCAATCAGAAAAATATCATTAGTGCAAAATTCTTCTTTCCAGTCTTCTTCTGTCGACATAGGAGAATAAACGTTCGTTCCGGAAACACTTTTTTCCAATTCCAAAAGAAGAGGAATATCTTGTTCACTGGCTCTTTTGAAAGAAATCATATTTTGTAGAAAAAAGTAACTGCCTCCTTTTTCAGACTAAACTTTTGGCATCTTGAGGAGAGGCAACTTATATCTCAATGATGTTCAGCCCTTTTGTGTCGATTGAGCCGTGATAGAGAAAATGAGGGATGCCGTGCCACAAAAGAGGCCTTTCGCCTTTTTCGAGCATTTCTTTGTAATATCGTTTTGTTTCTTCGGGGATAATGGAATACTCGGCAATATTATCGGGGTCAAATGAAGTAAAATCTTCTGCACCAAATGTTCTTTTACCCCAAGGGTAAAGATATATTGTCGTTTTGTCCTTTTCCAAAAGATGCGGGTCTATTTCAAAAAATTTTCGTGATTTTAATTCATTGCCATTTTCAACAAGAAGTTTCTGTATTTCCTCGGGGTGAACAGCGGACATATGCAAGACATCATTCCACAAGCAACCAAGAGATGGAATGGTTCGCTCCATAATAGACTCCCTTCCCTCATATTTTTTTACATGTTCAGAAAAAATTTCAGGATCAACATCCTTCATTCTGTTCAGCGGATAAAGAATTTCCCCTTTCATATTATGGGGTACACGATGATAAAGATAGTTCATATATTTTTAACGAGACTCGATTGAACACCTATTATAACACGCATTTTGAAAAGAATGGGTGCCTGACCCCGATTTCACAAATATATCATAATTTCAAAAAACGAGCTGTTCAAAACCCACTCCCTTAATAATAAATCGGCCTAGTTTCATCCATTTTCCAATAAAGACCGGCCGACACTTCAAGATTACGTATATTATCAAAATATTGACATAGATCATTTGCCATAAAAGACAGATCTTGGTTTGACAGGTATACTCCGTCAATACTAGTGAGATATTTTATAAGGTTAGATTGTTCAAGTGCTGATAATTTCTCAATTATGTCTGAACTAAAATAGCTATTATATCTATATAATCTTTCGACAGCGCTTTTCGTAACCTGCGTATTATCGTAAAAATACCTTAACCATGTTTTACTGTTTCTTTTATATTCCAAATCAACCGTTCCCGTAATCATGATTTTATTTGGATCAATTCCTCTTAATATGTTTTGCATTTCTGATTTGTCACACGGATATTGTACTGGGGGTTGTATATAATTTTTTAGGTTAATTTGATTATTATGTTTGTGATAATTAATATTATCTATTATGCCATACCCTTGAGAGCTAATTAAAACGAATTCACTCATAAAATAGCTATTCAAACGTTTGCCATCAATAATTTTTTGATAATCAACGGTAATAATGAAAAAAATATAACTTGAAAGGACCGCGAGGCTTAATCCGAACACTATTTCCGATGAAAATATGTTCAAAATGAGAATGATAAATTTCTTCACAAAATTCCAGAACCAAACAAAAAATATTGATATTTTTTTGTTTAATTTTAAAGGTAATTTTTTAAACTGAAAAGAAACGAAATTATTTATTCTTGAAAGAAGCGTTATAATGTATGGGTATAAAGGCTTTAGGAGTGCCAACAAAAAGGCAATAATTGCTATTATGTTTAGAAATGGATGAGACCATAGAATTGCCCAATTATAAATCATACTTTTTATATTTTTTTAACAGCCCTCTTTCCATTTTTCCACTTTAAAGTTTCGCCAGAATTCTGTAATTCGGGACAGTCACGATTGTTTTTTAAAACGTGTGTTCTAATAATTTACACAAAAATCGTAATCTTAGGCTACTAACGCAGTTAACGAAAAAGAAATTATTTTTACGACACTTTCTGCCTTCTTCAAGAATGTTCTTGTCTCAATATCCTCTAATGTTGTATTCATGATTAAGTTATCATTACAATTATTAATGTGGGCGTAGCTTGCCTTGTAATGACAAGGGGTAATAGCCCCTTGCTGCGTTAGCAACCTAAAACTACAATTTCAAAGAAAAACTATCTAAATTCTTATCTCACAATTGTCTGATAATAATTATTTTCATTAAAATCCTGTTCCTTCACCTTGTTTTCGTATTCTCCATTACAATATTGGCTGTTTTTATAACTTTCCTTAGTGCAATCAATATATACCGAGTTTGAATTATTTTTTTTCTCAAACAACCCGCCAAAAATCATCCACAAAATAAAAATTCCAAACAAAATCTGAAAAAGTAATTTTATATTTTCTCCAAAGTCTGACTGTTTAGCAGAAACAGTATGAATTTTACTATTTGAAATGTTTAACTTTTGTTCTCGAAGAGTTTCTTCGTAGTCCGCTTTTTCCCACTTTTCTTGCTCTAATTTCTTATCAAAATTTTTTGGAGGGTAAAAAGGTATAGGATTTGCCCGAAACCACTTATTACAAAAAGTGCAACGAGTTGTTTGATTAAACGAAAATAACGCTTTCTCTACTTTCCTCTTTTTACAATTTGAACATAAAGAATCCATTTTAAAGAAAAAAGTTAATTCGTAAAACTAATAATTGATATCCAACATAACGCCTCTCGAGCTAGCACGATTTGGCTGGCCGTCTCGGACTAGAACCGTGCGAAACCAAGCCCTGCAAGGCGGATTTGTTTAATTTAAGGATATCATATCGACGAATCTCGGGCAAAGATAATACTTGACAAATAATAGAAAAAGGTTTATTTTATTAAATGGCATATTTGTTTTTTATAAAACAGATAATACGGACAGCAAACATTCCCGGAGTTAATAATGAAAATTTTCAAAATTTTAAGGCTGGTAATAATTGGTTTTTGGTTTGCTTTGGCCATTGGTTGCAGTGGACAAATCATCGAAGGAAAAATATTGAACGTTGAAAGGGTTTACTGGCACGAAGGGTGCTTTTACTCGTTTACCGTTCCGATTGAAAATTCTGTTGGATTTCATAATGTATCGGCGCCACGCGGGCTGTGCGACAGAGATAATGTTTCTATTATTCCCGACGTACCCACTGGTGAAAAAATGTGGGTGCATTATGTTATAGAAAAAAGAGTAGATACATATCTTGATAAATTGGAAATTCACGTACATGCCGTTACTGACATAAACGGTGGCGGATGGAATCACGGCAAATTAGGTACCGGACAAACGACGGTTATTGAATAAAGAATAAGAACCGTAATTCTCATCGCGATATTGATGCACATTTCAATACTCCAAACCGCAAGCGGTTTGGAGTATTTTTTTTGGGGGGGGTAAAATTGAGTTGATAAAGCCGTCTGGACTTTTTAATTGCTAGCCACCTCGAGCTGGAACCGACCTCGATCAAGCCCTGCAAGGCGGATTTGCTTAATATCAGGATATCACGTCGACGGCTCTCGGGCGAGGTAAAGTTATGTCACGGATTTCAAGAAGAATCATGACTGCCCCGAATTCCTACTTCTTCGTACCTTGATGAAATACCATTTGCCATCTATCATCACGTAGTATCCAAATAGAGCTTCTGTTAGTTGAGTAAACAGTACGGTTATCTCTATCAGGTGCAGTTGAAGTATAGGTAACAAGGATAACATTAGCCGACAATTCTTTTACCTCAAAATCAGACACTTTAATTTCTAAATCAAATGTCTCGGCTTCAAGTTCATCAAGAATGCTTTGTTTATTGAAGATACTTCCTGATTTTCCGAATTCTATAAAATCATCCGCAATCAATTTCGATACTTTTTCGCGCGAATTTCTTACCTCCTTTTTATGTAGGCTAGTTTCAAAATTATAAAAAGTCTCAATTTTTTCTTTTGTCATTATATCTAACTTACTATTTTTTAGCATATCGGAACAACGCCTCTCGGGCTAGCACGATTTGGCTGTCGCCCTCGGGCTAGAACCGTGCGAAACCAAGCCCTGCAGGGCGAATTTGTTTAATTTAAAGATACCACATCGACGGCTCTCGGGCGAGCTAAAATTTGACCCTTACCTTCTCTGCCATTTCTTGAGTACTTATATATGCCAAAGCATCAATCTCGGGATTTCTAATTTCAATATTGTCCCAACCCGGTCTATCATAGATACTCGCTCCTTCAATTTTTTCACCGTTCGTTATTCTCCGTTTAAGTTGAAGATACTCCGAGACAGGAAGAACAAAATCAATGTCACCGGCTTCCGGAGAATTGATGTGTGGCTTTCGTATATATAAATGCGTATAAGTGGCCTCGGGAACATCCCCGCTTGAACGAATAATTATCGGAATCTTTAGCTCAAAATATTTCTGATTCGGATTGTCGCTCGGGTATGTTATTTCTTCTTTTATTTTTGTGTAAATATCAAAGTCATTTTCCGATTGGCAAAAAATACCGATGTTTCCTGCCACCGGCAAATACTTTCCGAGCGCTTGTGTACAAAGCACAAAACAGTCCTCATGAATTTTTTGAATTAAATTTTGTAGCTGCATTTTATATGCGTTTCGTCCTAGCACGATTTAGCTGGGGCGCTTGGGCTCGAACCAAGAGTCTCCTGCTTCAAAGGCAGGCGTGTTACCATTACACTACACCCCAATATTTATTTTTACTCGCGCTTATCATACCATATTTGTGGACAAAAACAACGACGGGACGGTCGCTGTTTGCGCCGTGGGGATTTGGGGGCGAAACCGCTCTTTAAGGGTTGCCCTTCCCCCGTCACTCGCGATTCTCGTTCCTCCTTTAAGGGCAACCCTTTTCCCGCGGTTTCAATAACTCCGTATCTGTGACTTTAAGACTTTATGGACCTTATGGACTTTTATGGACTCTTTTACCCGAGGTGCGCGTGGTCGTTCCAGATGTGGAGTTTGAATGCTTGCTTCCCTTCTTCTGTTTCAATAAGTTTGGCCATAGTTATTCCTGTGTTTTCGCCGGTCATAAAATTGCGGAGGTCGCAAAAAAGAGCGACGGTGCGAGCGGGGTCTTCTACGGCCATCGCGGAGATGAGAAGTTTGAGAAAATGTTCGTGTGTTACCACCACGATCATACCCTGAGGAACTTGTCGTAAATGATCAAGCGCTTTTCTCGCTCTCTTTTCGGCGTCAAAAAAGTTCTCTTCGTCGGAATGGTGCCAATCGGGATCTTGTTCGTGAACAAGAATTTCTCCCATT
>Ga0172379_10001807_pt1 | contig 40823 bp, 39 predicted proteins | sample GrowelOW334metaG_FD_119756 | JGI IMG/M metagenome (GOLD analysis project Ga0172379, IMG submission 119756) | Groundwater microbial communities from an aquifer near a municipal landfill in Southern Ontario, Canada - Groundwater well OW334 metaG | ecosystem: Environmental > Aquatic > Deep... | reverse complement strand
TAGATCATATAAGAGATGAGGCTCTCAAAGAGCCAGGCAAACAGATTTTAGCTAAGCAAGAAAATGGAGATTTATGAAGGGTAGGTGATACAATCTGTATCACTAAATGAATATGACCGAAAACCAGAACCAAATTGAAGCGCAAAGAAAAGCCTATTTAGAGTTTTTGTATACAAAGGCGATTGGTGGTGATCTTGAATCTGGCGGGGAGTTATCCAAGATTGCTCTGGGTGGAAACCAAACCGCCAGAGAACTGGTTTTTAAGATGGACCAAGTACTTTCCGGTGACACTGCCCAAATACCAGCAGAGATAAATAAAACTATGGGGAAGGCAGATATTATTTTCTGCCTAACACACCTCAAGGAGGCCTTTGAAGCCTGGTCGCGACAAAATGAAGTTACTCTTGAAATAACCAGTCCACCGGCAGGCTCTACCTTTGAGGAATTTCCCGAACTCCCCTTGTCTGAAGCGGCCGCTCTCATTCGTGCTTCTAAGCCTTACGAGAAAGGTGGCGTTCAGCTCGAAGACTGGCCCAGAGACGATCAAGAAAGAATGCTAAGAGGCGAGCTTCCCAAAGGAGTTCCCCTACACAGAAACGTCTAGTGGCGAAGCCAGGTGAATCTAAGAGTCAAGTACCTGGATTCAGAAAATTGATGGTCCTGGGACTATAATTACCCGATGGAGTCGAGAAGGTTCAAACTGCTAAAACGAAACAAGTTTCTCCTGTTCTGGTGCCGCTTCTTTGTGGAGCTGAATGCCATGCAAGCCATTATTCAGCTTTTTTACTTACATCGAGGGCTTACTTTTCCGGAAATCTTTTATCTCGGCATTGCTTGGTCCTTAGCCTCCTTGATCTTCGACATTCCCACCAGCTTCTTGGCAGACCGATGGGGGAAGAAAAAAACCATTGTTCTTGGTGTGGCGGTCAACATTCTGGCCAATCTCAGTCTCTTCTTTTGCTTTAACTTTGTCTCCTTTTTCCTCAATACTTTTATCTTGTCTCTATCCTTCTCCTTTTTCTCGGGCGTCGAAGACGCCTTTCTTTACGAAACCCTCAAAGAGATGAAGCAGGAAGGTGTTGTCTTAAAGACTTCAGGCAAGTATGCCATTTCCACCAAAGCTTCCAAACTCCTGACTCCCTTAATCGGTGTCCTCATTGCCCACTCTCTCTCCGATCTTCAGTTTAATATTATTTTGTCTATCAATCTTATCGGTTCCGTCATAGCTTTCCTTTTTGCTGGTCTGATGATCGAGCCTCAAAAACATCTTGAGGTGGTTACCTCGCGTCTTCGGCACCTTAAAGACAGCTTCTCTATACTTCTGAGATCCAGCATACTAAAAAAGATTACCTTAAACAAAACGCTCATCTTTATCGCTAGTTTTGTATTTTGGAAAACATACCAAAAACCTTTGCTCGACATGGGGCTATCCGTCTTCATGCTGGGAGTGCTTTATCCAGTCTTTAACTCTATAAGTATTTTAGTTTTTTCAAAAACCGAGTACCTATTTAAAAAATTTGATCAAAGACTTATTTTTGATCTTCCAGTTTGGATAACTTTGGTTGGTAGTCTAATATTTGCCGTTTCTCAAAATAAGTGGCTGTCTTTTTTCCTGACCATATTTTTGGTGATTACTGGAGTTATTAGAGAACCCTTTTTTACCCAACAAATTCAATGGCGGCTAAAGTCTCAGAACCGAGCCACTACCGGCTCCGCCATTGGCTTTCTCAAAAGTTTGTTGGATATTCCTATTCTTTTATTTTGTGGATATTTGGCATCTTTTAGCTGGCGGGTCGTCCTCCTAGTACCAGTCTTTTTAAGCGCTCTCACCTTGATTTTTTTCCGCCTTCAACAAAAAGATATCTTGCTTGAGCCTCCCCCCAAGAGCTAGTGGACCGGTGCTACAATTAGGCTAAGTAATAAGCCGTATGATTAAACTGGTGACACTGCTGGCTTTGACCGCAGTTGTTTATGCCGTTATTGCCGCCTCCAAAGACGGGCTTTCGATTGTCCCGAACTCCGAGAAAATTTCTCCCAATTCCGAAAATCAAGCCTCTGCTCTTGAGGAAGCTGGCGCCCCGGCTACCATCTCGTCGGCTCACTTCACCTGGGAAACTTATACCGACGAGGAAGGTGGCTTTAGCTTTAAGTACCCACCTGGAGTTCAGATAAAAACTCTATCCGATGATTCCCTTGAGGTATCTCGTCTATCTATGATCATCACTTTTCATCGGCACCCTCTGCTCAGCCAAGACCTGATCAACACCGTGGCCGAACAAGACATCAACTCCAAGGTGGAGAAGCTAGGGGATCGCTTTAGATTACTAAGAGCCCTTTCTCCGATCGCCCTTGGTCAGCGCACCGGCCTCACTTATAGTTCAGAGGAGCTAGGTCGGGTGATTACTTACTTTTATGTCCCGCAAACATCTCATTATCTGCTCATTATCAATGAAACCGAGGATCCTCAAGGGGCAGACCTAATCTCTTTGTCGGATCACTTAATTTTCTCTCTAGAGCTACTGGCAGACTAAGAACTGGTTTACAATAGACGTCGTGCCGCAATTTGAATATCAGCTCCTCCGAACCTCCAAAATTTCCTCTGGCCTTAGGCTAAGTATTCATCCGGAAAAGGGGGTTATCGTTCGGGCGCCTTTTTGGGTGCCAGAGACTTTGGTACGTAAATTTGTCGAGGCCAAGTCCGCCTGGGTAGAAAAGCATCTAAAAAAACTCCAAGCTCGCACAGCACCAGCCAAGCAGTATCTTGCTGGAGAAAAACATCTCTACTTTGGCCAAGAGTACCTGCTGACCATTACCGAAGCCAGTGCTCCTCAGAGAACCACGGCCCAGATATCGGCTGACCAATTACAAGTCACTCTCTTTGACGGTCATACCGGTGCCCAGCGTATCAACGAAATTCAGGATGCCATACTCCGACTTTATCTGGAAACCGGCATCGCCGTCATTACCGAAAAAGTTAACCACTTCACCACTCAGCTAGGAGTCGAGTACTCTCGTATCGACATCAAAAAAGTTTCCTCGATCTGGGGCAGCTGCTCTCCCAGCAATCGACTTTGTTTCAATCGCAAGCTCATCATGGCTCCGCCTGAGGTGGTTGAGTATGTGGTTATTCATGAAGTCTGTCACCTGGTTCAAAGAAATCATAGCTCGCGCTTCTGGGCCTTGGTGGCTCGGTTTGATCCAGAGTTTCGAGAACACCGCCGTTGGTTGCACCGCCATCACTTACTACTATCACTATAAAATGAATACTTCCTTAGACCCAGAATCCCAAAAAATTCTCGAACTACTCGAAAATGTTTCTGAAAATATTTTTCTCACCGGCAACGCCGGTACCGGCAAATCGACACTACTGGATCATTTTAGACAAGTTACCCGCAAAAATATTTCGGTCGTGGCCCCCACCGGTGTCGCCGCGGTCAATGTCAAAGGGGAGACCATTCACTCCTTTTTTGGCTTTCCCCCCAATATTACGGCCGAAAAAGCCGCCCAAGAAGCTAAAAAAACCAAAAAGTCCAAGCTCTTTCGGGCTTTGGAAGTTTTGGTTATCGACGAGATCTCCATGGTGCGAGCCGATCTACTCGACAGCATCGACTGTTTTTTACGCGTTGTCCGCCAAAAAGCTCATCCCTTTGGTGGGGTTCGTCTGATCATGGTTGGAGATCTGCACCAGCTTCCACCGGTGGTTACTTTTTCCGAAAAAGAGGCCCTAGCCGCTCTCTATGAATCTCCTTACTTTTTTTCTTCTCAAGTCTTCCGAAGTTTATTCGACAGTTTGTTGCCCCAGCTAAAGCTTATCGAGATGAACACCATCTTTCGCCAAACCGATAAAAACTTTACCGCTTTACTCAATCGAATCCGAAATAAACAGACCACCCCTCGTGACCTTGAACTTCTGAACCAAAATCTGCTAACCGCAGACGAAGCACTGGACAACTACATCATCCTGACCGCTATCAATCATCAAGCTGACGAGCTAAACCAGCTAAAGATCCAAGAGATCGAGGGGCCACTGCACACTTTCACTGCCGTCAGGTCCGGTAACTTTTCCTCCTCACAGTTTCCGGCCGCCGAAAGTCTTACTCTCAAAACCGGGGCCCGAGTCATGCTCCTAAACAACGATCCTCAAGGTCGCTGGATAAACGGCACTCTAGGTACTCTGTTTCGAGTACTAGCCGACTCGGTTTACGTCAAAATTGATGGCGGTGAGCTGGAAAAGGTTGAGCCGGTCACTTGGTCTTCTTACAAGACAGTTTTTCGTGAGAGCACTCAAACCCTGGACTCTGAAATCATTGGTAGCTTCAAACAAATGCCTCTCCGACTCGCTTGGGCGATCACTATTCACAAAAGTCAAGGTAAAACCTTTGACAAGGTGGCCATCGATCTTGGTCGAGGCGCCTTTGCTCATGGCCAGACTTATGTGGCCCTCAGCCGCTGTACTTCACTAGCGGGACTTAGACTATTTAGGCCTCTTTACTCTGAAAGTATCATCGTAGATCCCCGAGTCCTGGCTTTTTTATCAAGCCTGCGGGCCAGTCTCTAAAGGTTATTCGTCGTCCTCATTACTCTCATTAAGTCCGTAGATCTCCCCCCAGCTTCTGACATCCACATTGGTCTCACTACCCTGAACAATCACAATTTTTTTGGTCTCTGGGAAAACAAACATCCGATATCTGTAATTCTCATACAAGACCTCATCGTCTCCAAAAAACTGATCAATTAAAGCATTTGTCTTTATCAGTAGATCGGTGATATATTCTTCGCTCTTCGAGCTGGAAAGATTGGCAATCTCTTCCTCACAACACTGTATCTGAACCCAAAGGTACTCATCTACATGTTCGTTAAACTTACGCAGAGGTGAATCTTTTTCAGTCATAGTTTATGATGATACTATCTCATGAAACCCAAAAGATCAACGCTTCGTTTATTACTACTATCCGGTTTTCTGATTCTTTCTTATCAGGCCTATCATTATGCCTACCTTGCTCTGGATTTATCAATTAGTCGCGCCCTTCAAAGCCTGCATCAGCCCTTATTTTCCTTGGTCATGAATCTGGTGAGCGAAATCGGAGATGATTTTTACCCATGGCTAGTCGGCGGCCTGGTGGTGGTGACCTTGATTTATTACCAAGCCAAAACCGAGGCCATTAAGGTTGCTGGCCTAACTCTTTTAAGTGCCCTTACGGGTAGCATCGTTAAGCTGTTAGTTCATCGTCCTCGCCCGGACACCGATCTGGTTCAGATACAAGAGCTGGTTACCGGCCAAAGCTTTCCTAGCCTACACGTCCTAGTCTTTACCGTTTTCTTTGGCTATCTGCTGTTTTTATCGGCCTCTCAGATCAAAAAAACCTGGCTCAGGCTAGTTCTTGTTTCGCTTTTTTCTTTTCTAATTCTAAGTATCGGTCTTTCCCGAATTTATCTCGGCGCCCACTGGGCCAGTGATGTTCTGGGGGGCTACTTGCTGGGGGCGCTTTTTATTAGCTATATAATATAGCCATGCCTAAGGACAAATTTGCTGCTGTTTGGATTTCTCACACTTCCATCTCGGACTACCTTCACTGTCCCCGTTCTTATTATCTAAAGAATATTTACAAGGATAAGTCCACCGGCAACAAAATTCAGATTACCAGTCCCGCCCTGGCTCTGGGTTCGGCTGTCCATGGTGTGATCGAGTCACTTTCCAGCATTCCTACCGAGACTCGTTTTGAACACTCGTTGATTTTAAAGTTTGATGAGCTCTGGGAGCAGTATCACGGTAAAAAAGGCGGCTTTCGAGACCTAGACCAAGAGCATCAGTTCAAAGAACGCGGCAAAGCTATGCTCCGAAAAGTCATGGATCACCCCGGCCCGCTCAAAAATCTTTCGGTCAAGATCAAAGAAGCCCTGCCTTACTACTGGATCTCCGAAGCTGAAGAAATAATTCTCTGTGGCAAGCTAGACTGGCTAGAGTATTTACCGGAAACAGACAGTGTGCACATTATCGATTTTAAGACTAGCCGCAAAGAAGAGAGCGACGATTCACTTCAGCTCCCAATCTATCACCTCTTGGTTCACAACTGCCAAAAAAGACCGGTGTCCAAAGTCTCTTACTGGTACCTAGAGCTTAGTCATAAGTTGCAAGAAAAAAAGTTACCGGACATTCGCGAAGCCCATACCAAAGTTTTGGAGATCGGTCGAAAGATAAAGCTATCTCGAAAACTAGCTAAGTTTTCCTGCCCTCAGGGCGCCGATGGCTGTCCTTGGTGTCAGCCGTTGGAAGACGTTATTAGTGGTAAAGGCGAATTTGTCGGTCTTCTCAACCGTCGCGATACTTACATCCTGAGCCAAGAATCTCCTCCTAGCCTTGAAGATCTGGAGGATAGTTTCCTTATCTAGCCTCTTTATTTTAGTACGCCGCCATGGCCACTGCAAAGCCATTTTGGGCGTAGACACAGCCCCAGACATACTCGCCACCCGCCAGCAAAGATCGGTGCCCCAGAGCTCCTTCCCAACCACTGACGGTGGCTAAGGGAGAGTCGTAGCCGGCGGCCAGGTACTCACTAATGTTGTACTTCTCTGAGATCCATTTGAGATCATTTCTTTCCAGCACCGGTACAAATCCGGCGTGACCATCCAGCTTCCCAAGCTCCAAAAGCTGATTGAGGCGAATGGAGGCAATGGTGCAAAGCTCGTCTCGCTGACGCAGTGGGTTGACTCCGAGCTCCACCCTTCTCTGGTTAACTGCTTCCCACAGCTCCGGTCCACTCCAGACCTTCTTTTTGGCCACCGGTACTATTTTGCGAGGGGTCACTAAGATGACGTAAACACTTACAGTACCTTCTTCATTTTTGACAGCTACTCCGGCCTCCTTAAAGTTGGGATGTAGTAGTGAGCTCTTGAGAGTTTCATCATCCTGCCAGGCTTGAATGGGGTCCGTGGTTTTGAAAACCTCCAGTAGGAGTAAGTCTCCAATCAGAGATGCCTCATAACCGGCGTTTTTGACCACCGCTTCTCTGGTGATACCGGTGGCCGAGCCATCGTAGTCGTTATCAGTCTGAATGACAGATAGACGGCTTCTGGCCGCCTTACTCAGTTTCTCGTTGATTACTATCTTGGTGAGACCAATCGTTTCTCGGGCTTCATTGATCTGCTCTAAGACATTTTCGCTGGTCCAGTCGGGCAAAAACTGGGTGTTACTTCGTTCGAGATAAATTCTCTGAGACACCTCCTCACCAATTTTTTGAATCGGAATATTTTGATAGCCATAATAAATAATGGTCAGGGCCACAATCCACAGAATTAGTTTCTTGATGATTTTCACTTGTTTCAGTATAAAATACTTTTTGCTATTCTGTGTATACTGGCCTTATGAACATCATATTCAATCCGCAAAAACTAAATATCTCGGATCAATTTAAAAAACGGATCCAAACCAAGTTTGATCAGGGATTGGGTAAAATGCTAAAAAATTACCAAGAAGATCTCAAGGTGGCCTCTCTGTCTATTGAGAAAGTCACTCGTTCCGGCTACGAAATTAAGTTTGATATGAATCTCCCCGGCTGCCCCATCAATATTAAAGACACCCACAAGGTTCTCCTGGATGGCATTATTAGAGTGAGGAATCAAGCCAAAAGGCAGATCAAGAAACATCTCGAAATGCTACGCGGCTACTAGCTATGACCAACCAAATTAAATGTCCCCACTGTGGCGAAGAATTCGAAATGTCCGACGCCATCAGTCACAGCTTGCGTGAAAATGTGACCAAAGAAATCACTCTTGAGGTTCAAAAGGAATCCGCGGCCAAATTAAAACTAATTGAAGAAGAGCTGAAATTCAAAGATGCTAAGCTGGCCGAATCTCGGGAGGAATCTCTCAAGCTCCATCAAGAAAAACTTCGGCTGGAAGATCAAAAAAAGTCCTTCGAACTGGATAAACAAAAACAACTGAACCAAGAAAGAGAAAAAATTCGTCAGCAAACTCTTTTGGAGGCCAGCGATAGTCATCGTCTCAAAGACTTAGAAAAAGAAAAGATGATCAATGATCTTCGAAAATCTCTTCAAGATGCTCAGCTAAAAGCTTCTCAGAGCTCTCAACAGCTTCAGGGAGAGGTTCTGGAGCTGGATTTGGAAGATTTTCTGCACACTGCCTTTCCCCACGACGAAATTAACCCAGTAGGTAAAGGTGTTCGCGGAGCCGACATTAGTCAGATAGTCCGAACCAACTTGGGCACTACCTGTGGCGTCATTCTTTGGGAATCCAAGCGCACCAAGGCCTGGGTGGATGACTGGGCCAATAAACTGAAGGATGATATGCGTTCTTCGAAGGCCAATATTCCGGTCATTATCACCACTGTTCTACCCAAAGAAATAAAATCCGGTTTTGGTTTTTTTCAAGGAGTTTGGGTGGCCGAACCGAAATTTATTCATCCCTTAGCCGAAATTCTGCGGAAGAATTTAATTGATGTGGCGCGGGAAAAACATAACGGCCAAGATCGGGGTACAAAGGCCGACTTAATTTACACCTATTTGACGAGCGACGCCTTCGCTCAACAGATTCAGAGCATTATCGAAGTTCATCAAAATATGCAGCTCCAAATCCAGAAAGAACGTATCTCCTTTGAAAAAATCTGGAAAGAGCGGGAAGCTCAGGCTCAACGGATCATTATTAGCACCGCCGGCATTTACGGTAGTATCCAAGGCATCGCCGGCCAGTCTCTCCCCTCGGTTAAAGGTCTCGACCTCCTCGAACCATAAATTCTCGTCATTGCGAGGAATACAGCCGAGTTTACCCGCCGTGGCGGGTGGCAATCTCACTCCACCATTATGTTAACATGAGCCATGTACTATCAGAAATCTCGAGGACTTTTTGACCCCACCTCTTCAGAACCTTTTCAAATCAGTCGTTCCAAGATCGAGCTCTTTCTTCAATGCCCTCGCTGTTTTTATATGGACTGTCGGCTGGGACTTGGCCGTCCCTCCACACCTCCATATACTCTGAACAACGCCGTCGACTCTCTTCTCAAGAGCGAGTTTGATCTGCTTCGAAAAAAAGGCGAGAAGCATGAGCTGGTCACCAAATATGGCATCGACGCCATTCCATTTAAACATCAAGACCTGCCCCAGTGGCGGGGTGAGGTCAAAGCCTATGTTGGGGCTTTGGCTCTCGATAAAAAGAGTAATCTAATGATCAATGGCTTAGTGGACGATGTCTGGCAAGACAGCCAAGGACGTCTGGTCATCGCCGACTACAAAGCCACCAGCACTACCAAAGAAATATCCCTCGACGACGAGTATAAGCAGTCCTACAAACGACAGATGGAGATCTATCAATGGATCTTTCGTCAGCTGGGCTTCTCTGTCTCCAAAGTTGGTTACTTTGTCTTTGCCAACGCTCAAAAGAACCTTCCCAAATTCGATGGCAAGCTGGAATTCATCATGTCTATTGTTCCTTACGAGGGAAATGACGACTGGGTAGCCCTCACACTCTTGGAAATTAAAGAGCTTCTCATCTCAGATCATCTTCCTTCTCCAGCACCGGAGTGCGAGTACTGTGCCTACAAGCAGCGCTCGGTCCAGGCTGCACGTAAGCTAGCCTAAGAAAAGCGTCTTAAAGATAGGCTTGCAATTCATACACATACCCTATATGATATCTCAGACTTAAAAAGTCAAACCTTAAATCCCTTCAGGAGGCTCAATTGAACACTTTTTTCTCTTCGCTAGCTATTAATCTGGCAGTGTTGTTTCAACAGTATGAAGTTTGTAGCTGGTGTGGCCACATGGGTGTGCCTGGTGATGGTAATGGTATCTTTATGGACACAGATTACTTTCCTGGGCGAGGCTTTTCCTATTCGGCTATTCCCATCTGTGGCGGCTGCGGAGGACTCGGAATTCAGTTTTCTACACGCGACTTCCAAGACAGAACAGACAAAATTGGTGATCTACGTTTTAAGTTCTACCCAATGGACAGCTTTCCGGAACCGCCTTCAGTTGTCCCTTATCAATATCTCAATGAACTATTGAAGGAAGTCGAAGATCTAGTTGCCAGATATAAAATTACTTCAGATTGTTACGCTACCAGACTTATACACCCTGAAAGTCACGCCCGGCAAACACTCACAGCCTTGGAAGAGTTGGTGCAGGTCGATCTACAAGTCCTCAACGAGGACAATCCGGATTTGCCAGTTACGTATGCTGAGGCAAATAGAGGGGCTATGATTGCACTTTATTCAGGAAAGTTTGAAAAAGGTTTTCAGCTCTTCGAGTCACTTTTGGAAAAGTTTCCCGACGACAGTACCTTGTGGCATGACTACACCATTCTTCAAATCATCATCAACCGGAACAGCTCAAAGATTGACGAACTCTGGTCAAAATCTACCTCCAAGGAGCCAAAGAGAGCTCTACATTTTTTTCAGGCCGGCAAATATTACTGGGCAGAGAAAAAACCCTACAAGGCTCTAGAATATTTGAAAGCCGCCAAGGACCAGCCTGACTGGGCAGAGTTTCAGGTTATCCACGGAGTTGATCTTGATGATTTAATCGGATCAATTGAGGGAGATATCTACTTTAGTTCTCCATATAAATACGTCAACGAGCACTAAACTCACTTAAACCCATCTCTCATTATGAGAGGTGGTTTTTTTATAGTGAGATAATATCTTCATGAATCTTGCTTATTTTCATTTTGAGTTGCCCGAAGGTCTCATTGGCCAAGAAGCCATTGAGCCGCGAGACTCATGTAGACTACTAGTCGTCCATCGAAAGACTCAGACTCTGTCTCACCACTCCTTTCGAGACCTCTTAACTATCTTGGACTCAAACTCGGTCCTGGTTCTAAACGACACCAAAGTATTTCCGGCCAGACTCTTTGGCACCAAAGAAACCGGAGGCAAGATTGAGTTCCTTCTTCTAAAGCAACTTTCTTTGGATACTTTTGGATGTATTGCTCGGGGAAAATTAAAAAACGAACAGAAGATTATTTTCGATGCGGATCTCATTGGAGTGGTTCGTCATTGCGAGGAGCGTAGCGACAGTGGCCCTGCCTGCCGGCAGGCAGGAATCCAGGTCACATTTAATTTTTCCGGTCCCGACTTACTTTTTAAATTGGACGAACAGGGCAAAACTCCTCTCCCTCCTTACATTCACTCCTTGGCCGACGAAAAAGATCTTCGCCGGGATTATCAAACCGTTTACGCGAAAGAAAAGGGGAGTGCTGCCGCTCCCACAGCCGGCTTGCACTTTACAGAGAATATCTTGGCAGAATTGGTGGCTAGGGGAGTCCAAATTGAAAAGATCACTCTTCACGTTGGTCTTGGCACATTTAAGCCGGTCACAGCCGACCAAATTGCTACTCAAACCTTACACTCCGAGTCGTTTTGGCTTTCCGCCGTGACCGCCAGTCGGCTTAATGAAGCTAAAAAGGCCGGCAAAAAGATTATCGCCGTGGGTACCACCACTTGCCGAGTCTTGGAATCTCAGTCGGACGCAACCGGAACTCTGGTGGCCGGAGAAGGGGAGACTAAAATCTTTATTCAGCCGGGATATAAATTTAAATTTGTAGATGGACTAATCACGAACTTTCATTTACCGGAAACTTCCTTATTAATGCTCGTGACAGCCCTGGTTTCCGCACCCAACTCCCCTATTACCTTCAAAAATTTCCAAGACAGTCTAATCGGAAAAGCTTACGAGGAAGCCATCGAGAAAAAATACAAATTCTTCAGCTTTGGCGACGCCATGCTAATTCTCTAAGTCTTGCGTTCTAGAGTTCTTGATTCCTTGAGTTCTTTTTCATCTTCTCCCTCATCTGTTCCACTAGTCGCACCATAAAACGAACATTATGTATCGAAGCCAGTCTGTAATAGCTCAGCTCCTTCGAACGGTAAAGATGATTAAGATATCCACGCGAGTAGCCTGAAAGGCAGGTATAGCAATCACAGCCCTCCATAATCACTGATTTATCCTTATCAAACTTCGCGTTACTAATATTGAGTCGGCCGTTACTAAATTCACTTTCAAACTTTTCCCCTCGGATCTCCCCATGATAAAGTGCGCCGTTCCTAGCTAGTCTAGTTGGCGCCACGCAATCAAACATATCTATGCCTGCAGAAATAATATCCACAATATTTTGTGGATCCCTGCCAAGACCCATGGTATACACCGGCTTGTTCTTCGGTAACAAATGCTTTATCCAATCAATTATTTCCAAGGTGCCTTCCATGTTGTAGCCCACCGTCTCTCCACCCAAGGCGATACCACTAAATGGTAGAGATGTAATAAACTCAGCCGCTTCTATCCTCATTTCTTTATCCATACTGCCTTGAATAATGCCAAAAAGGGCCTGATTTGTGCCTTGAGTACTTTTCATACCATTTTTTTGCCATTGTTTTACACTTCTCTCTGCCCATCTGTGTGTTCTGTCCAGCGCTTCTCTGATGTACTTCTTTTCAGCTTTATCAGGCGTGCACTCATCAAAAGCCATAATGATATCTGCGCCTAAGTCTCTTTGAATATCCATCGATATTTCTGGCGTGAATCGATGCATCTTTCCATCCAGGTGAGACTTAAATGTCACCCCCTCCTCATCTATTTTCGAAAGCGACTCTCCTTTAGCTCCCAAGCCAAGCGAAAATACTTGGAAACCACCACTGTCAGTGAGCGTTGGACCATCCCAGTTCATAAATTTAGCCACTCCTCCCATATCCGAGACTATTTTTTCACCGGGTCGGAGAAATAGGTGATAGGTGTTCGCCAACACGATTTCAGTTTTAGTTTCTCGTATATCTTGCCCATCAAGAGCCTTGACCGTCGCGGCCGTACCCACAGGCATAAATACCGGAGTCTGAACCGAGCCGTGATCGGTCTCGATTGTGCCTGTTCCATCAGAATTTCGGGTAAATTTGAACGCCATGGAGCCGGGGGTGGGACTCGAACCCACTACCTGCGGTTTACGATACCGCCGCTCTACCAGCTGAGCTACCCCGGCAATATGCTTATTTTACTCGAAAACTACCAATATTTACCCTGTAGGGTGTAGAATACCCCATACTTTGACAAACTGGAGGTAAAAATGGGTTTTGTGATTATCGATTACAAGATTAGTCTTACGAGAGACCAGGTCGTCAAACTCTTGGTCGACAGCGAGAGTGTTAAAACCGTCACCGAAGATGGTGAAAATATCATTATCATGGGCTACGGCAGAGACAAGTTGACTATCGATAAGGAAAATGGAGGCATCGTTCACCTTCTTTTAACCAATATCGAATTTATAGATCACGATGAATACATGTGGAGCGAGGTTCGACTGGTTACCTCGGACAAAGTCACCTACTCAGGTATCGTCTCTCCAGTCCATCATTAGTTTTGACACACCGTGCCGGAGATTATTCTCTTGCACGGTTTTTTTGCGCCGTTATTTCTCTAAGACAGGAATCGTGATTTTTACTCCAGTGAAGATCATGTCTGGGTCAGCAAAGAGATTTTTGTTTGCCCAGTAAATCTTGGTCCATTTATAGCCATCTCCATAAGCGCGAACGGCAATCTTCCAGTAAGAGTCACCTTTTTGAATCAGGTATTCACCGGTCTCGATCGAGGTGGCGTTCGCCGACTCGACGGAATCAGTTTTGACCAGATCTCCATTGTCCGAAATAGTCATTTCCTTGGCCGACTCAACCACAGTAGCTTTTTTGGCCTCTACCTTGGGGATTCTGAGCTCCATATCAGCCACAATCACGCCCTTGCCGGTGAGATTGTTCTCTTGCATGATATCTACATAGTTGTAGCCAGACTTGTAGTATTTTTCTGAGATGTGCCAAAGATCGTCCCCCTTAACCACTTTATAGGTGGCCATAATCTTGTCATTTAGTGAGTCATCCTTCATCTCGGTACTGGCGGTCTCTTGTTCGTTGAGAAGTATTCCTTGCCAGGTCTTTAAATTTGCTGTTCTGAAGTAGTTAAAAATCAAACCAGCAATCACGATAATCACCATCCCACCCATCAGGGTACTAATAGTGTTCTCATTCATTTTTAAAAATTTTAGGATATTTTTTATCCGTTTAGACGAACGCTGTCCTTTTTTCATAATTCAATCTTATATAAAGAATTATCTTTGTCAATAGGCATTTACTTCTTTTTCCAAAAAAGTCTCTAGTTTTTTTACCGTTTCATCACTCAGATGGTGCTCAAGACCATCTACGTCATCAGCAATAACCTCGGGATCTATTTTTAAAAAGTTTAAAAAACGGTACAGCACCTGATGTCTTTTTTGAATTTTCTTACCAGCGGCCACCCCTTTCTTGGTTAGCGAGAAACCTCGGTAAATCTCCCTAACTAGATAGCCGTCCACTTCCAGTTTTTGGAGCATGGCCGTGACCGAAGCAGGCTTAACCTTAAGCTCCTCAGCGATATCCGTTACGCGAGCATAGCTTTTCTTGTCCAGAAGTTCACAAATTCTCTCCAGGTAGTCTTCATTGGGCTCGGATAACTTTTTATTCATCGTCTCGATTATAGTTCAATTTATAAATGACCAGACTAGCCACATATTTAAACCGGTAATCAGGAAGGCCACTGAGATCGCCAGGTACTTTATCAAGATTGGGTTTACAAATCCACCCATAATTTTACGACTACTAGTAAACTGGACCAGTGGAATAACCGCAAAGGGTAGTTGAAGACTAAGTACTACCTGGCTCATGACCAGAAGTTTTCCCAAGTACTGGTCGCCGTAGATAAGTATTACCAAGATGGCTGGAGCCATCGCCAAAACTCTGGTCAGTAGTCTTCGTTGCCATGACTTGAGCTTGATATCTACAAACCCTTCCATCACTATTTGTCCAGCCATAGTGCCGGTAATGGTCGAGTTGTGTCCTGAGGCTAGTAAGGCCAAAGCAAACAGAATACCAGCTAGTTCGGTGCCCAAAAGCGGTGACAGTAGCTTGTGGGCGTCCTGAATCTCGGCCACATCGTGTAAACCATTTTTATGGAATACTGCCGCCGAAAGAATCAGTATTGCCGCATTGACAAACGAAGCCAGTACCAGCGCAATACCTGAATCAAGAGAGGCAAACTTTACCGCCTCCTTCTTAGCCGCCACCGAGCCCTTGATCTTCCTAGACTGGACTAGGGAAGAGTGTAGGTACAGATTGTGAGGCATAACCGTAGCCCCCAATATTCCAATCGCGATGTACAACATCGAAGGGTCGTGGATGATCTCCAGTGACGGTAAAATTCCCCCCACAATCTGCCAAGCATCCGGCCTGGCCAAGAAGATCTCTATGGCAAAGCTTCCTAGTATCAGAGCAATCAGGGAAATAATCAGGGCCTCCAGATATCTAAGGCCTTTATTTTGAAGAAATAGAAGCAGTAAGGTATCGAGCGAGGTGATTAAGACACCCAGAATAATCGGTATCTTAAATAGAAGCTGGAGGGCAATGGCCGAGCCAATGACTTCAGCTAGATCACAAGCAATAATGGCTACTTCGGCCAGTATCCACAAAAAACCACGGAACTGTTTGGGATAGTAGTCTCGGCAAGCCTGAGCCAAGTCTTTCTTAGTAACAATACCTAGCTTAGCCGCTAGGTGCTGAAGTAAGATAGCCATCAAATTAGAGATCAAAATGACACTCAAAAGCTGATAACCATACATTGAGCCGCCAGCTAGGTCGGTGGCCCAGTTACCAGGATCCATGTAGCCCACCGCTACTAAGTAGCCTGGACCGGAAAAAGCCAGTAGTTTCTTTAACCATGACAGCCCTGGTTTGATCTTAATTGAACCTATATCACCTCTAAAATTATTAGACACATCTAACTTTATCTTGTTCCTCTTCAGTCGTCAACTCCATTTCTTTGCTACAATTAATTTATATGTCCAACAAAATAACGGAAGACCATCATTATCCTTATTTTCTTCTCATTTTGTTAATGGCCGGCTTCTGGTTTTATTGGTCGCAGATTAGAGTCATTAACATCAGACGACGGTGCTATCAAGAAGTCTTTACTCCCAGTGCCGATAATGCTCGATGGTCCGCCGGCAAAGTTTGGCGAGTCTTGTATCCCGTCTATGACATGGCCAAGCCTAGCCGCCTAGATGACGGCTTTTGGGGCTGGGGCTATCCACCCGCTGATTCAGAACTCATTAACTACAAGCAGTGCTTAATCTGGTCAGGTCTAACCACCTCTCTCTTGGACATAAACTAAGCTTTGCGAGACGAAGGCGGGGCCTCAGGACCGGCCTCACCAGGCTCGTTACCTGCCCGCAATCGCTGTAGCGATAGCTACTGCAGGCGGGCGAAACTGGTTCCGGCATGTTCGAATCCCATTTATAGGCATTAAAAAATGCTCATACAAGGCGAGCATTTTCCATTGCGAGGCTGATGGGATTCGAACCCACGACCTTCTCCGTGACAGGGAGACGCGCTAACCAACTGCGCTACAGCCCCAGATTAAATTCTTGATTTTATATATTTTCGTCCAAAGCCTGATTTTAGTGTTTTTTCTCTCGCTACAGCTTTTTCTTTTGATCGGCATCCTTCAAAGTAAACCAACATCCAAGGAATGTTTGGTTTCGTAGCTCTCACTAATCCTCGATTGTGCCTAATTAGCCTTTGTCTGAGGTTAACAGTCCAGCCGATGTACAGATCATCATTGTTCTGACTTTGGATTACGTATGTATAAAAGTACGACATACTTATATTGTTGCGCTACCCGCCTGCAGAAGCTAGTGCTCCTGCCCGCAGATGCTACGCATCAGGCGTTGCAGGCGGGTCAGCACTTGCGGGCAGGCAGCCCCAACAACTCTATTTTACGACCTCTTGCCTAATTTCTCTACCCACAAGCAAAAGGCTTGTGCCTAACTACACCTAAAATGGCTATTTGTTTACAATCTTGATATAATAAGCCTAGTTAAATCATCTTAACCTTTACAGTTTGTCTTATGGCGATGATGGCCATGGGGAAAGTAGAAAGGAGCCAGAAATGGCTGTTCGTTTGTACGTAGGGAATTTACCCTACAATATTACTCAATCCAGACTCCAGGAGATCTTTTCTCCCTTTGGTGCTCTAGGTGAGATTACCGTTATTTCCGACAAGTTCTCCGGCAGGAGTAAGGGCTTTGGATTCGTAGAATTCGAAGATGCTGAAGCTGCTAAGAGTGCTATCGAAAAAATGAATGGTGCCGACCTTGATGGTCGCAACATTATTGTTAATGAAGCTCGACCCAAAGAAGACCGCCCTGCGAGATCCTTCGGAGATCGCTAAAATTAGCTATACAGAAAAACCGTCTGGCTCCCCAAAGGGGTTAGGCGGTTTTTCGTGCTTATGCTTATGAAAACTCTGTGAAAAGATAGCACAACAAAGTTACTCATCGGTCATTTTGACAAAAGAAGTCAGCGTGGTAAAATGAAAATTGTTAGTAATATCTAAATATTTATGAACCTCACTCTGCTTCTCGCCATCCTTCTCGTCATCCTTTTCTTTTACCTCGTTAATCTTTACAACTGGTTTCAGACTGCCAAGACCAGAATTACCGCCTCGATTCAAGACATCGGCAATCAGCTCAAGCGCCAAGCTAGCCTCATTCCCAATCTGGAAAGCTCTGCCAAGGGTTATTTAAAGCACGAAAAGGGAATTTACGAAGACCTTACCTCGGCTAGAAAGCTGGTCGAAAAAGCCACCGGTACTCACGACATGGCCAAGATCGAAAAAGCTTCAGACGCTATTAGCAGTTTGATCCCCAGAATTCAGGTTCTAGTTGAAAGTAATCCCGAGCTAAAAGGTGAAAAAGTGGTCACCCGACTTATGGACGAGCTTAGAGATACCTCGGACAAGCTCATGTATGCCAGACGAGTGGTTATCGATCTTTCAGCCGACTTCAACGCCAAGGTAGTTACCTTCCCCAGCAATCTAGTGGCCAATCTCTTTGGCTTCAAAGCACAAAAAGGGCTAGGCACTCCGATGGAGGGATCTCACCTCTCTGTTTCTGAAGCCGAAACCGAAGACCCCAAAGTCAACCTTTAATCGTCATTGCGAACCCGCTTTGGCGGGTGTGGCAATCTCACTCCACCTATGAAAAACTTTTACGAACAAGTTGACGAGAATAAACTCCGTAGTGGCTTAGTCATCGCCGGCTTCATTACCTTTATCGCTCTCTCAGCCTATGCCATTACGAGTGCGTTAGGATTTGACTATAGTTTCATCGGTATCGCCTTAATTCTCTCTGGAGTGCTCAGCTTTGCCAGTTTCTATTATTCAGACAGGATTATCCTGTCCATTTCCGGAGCTATCCCTGCTACCAAGAAAGACCACTTTGATTTTTATACAGTTACCGAAAATTTGGTCCGTGTTGCTCATATTCCCATGCCCAAACTCTACGTCATCGAAGATACTGCGATGAATGCCTTTGCGACGGGGCGTGACCCGGAGCATGCCGTGGTTTGTGCCACCACCGGACTTATTTCTCGACTCAAGCGCACCGAACTTGAAGGAGTGGTAGCCCATGAACTCAGTCACGTTCGAAACTATGACATCCGTCTCATGAGTCTCGTTACAGTGCTAGTCGGTCTGGTAACTCTCCTGGCCGACATTCTTTTGCGAACCAGAATTAGGGGCAGATCAGATCGGGATGAGGGCAATCTGGGAGTCATTCTTTTTATTGCCGGTCTGGTTATGGCCTTGCTCTCTCCTATAGTCGCTCAGCTAATTCAGCTGGCCATTTCTCGTCGCCGTGAATTTCTGGCCGATGCCTCTGGCGCCGCTCTCACCAAATATCCAGAAGGTTTGGCCAGTGCTTTGGAAAAAATTTCGGCCGACAAAGAACCTCTCGAGGCGGCGAACAAAGCCACTGCCCACCTTTACATCGCTAATCCACTCAAGAACCATCACGACTCCATCGGTTGGTTCGCCGGTCTCTTCAACACCCACCCACCAGTTCAGGAACGTCTCAAAGCCCTCCGCGGTGGTTAATTTCAAAGACAGGGTTTTTATCGACGAAGATCTAAAGGGGGTGGATTTTGAAGAGACAAAATTCACAAACTCTAAATTTACCAAGTGCCAATTCAAATTCACCGGGTTCCTGAATTGTGTTTTTGATAATTGTGATTTTTCAAATGCCCTTCTGGATTCCACCTCATTTTCCAAGTGTCGATTCGAGGAGTGTAAGCTCAACTGGATAAATTTTAAAGATACCTCACTTTCCGGCTGTACGTTTCAGCACTGTCTCCTGGAAGGTTGCACTTTTGAAAAACAAAAACTACTCGGTTGTACCTTTCCGGATTCAGACTTATCATCAGCATATTTCGCAAACTGTGACCTTTCTGATCTAGACCTTACTCACATCAATTTTGAAAAAGCCGTCTTTGATTACTGTAAGCTAAAAAATACCAATTTTACTCATTCTCATATGACCGGCGTGACGTTTCAAAATTGTCAGCTAACCAAGACCGTCCTTGACCTCGAAGGCTTTATCCAGTTTGGTCTCTCCAAAGGCTTCATTCTTAACAATTCGCTATAATCTCTCAATGGCCAGTCAAATCACACACATTCCTTACGCGAAGAAAGTATTGGACATGTTTCTCTCTGGCCAAAAGATCGATGAAAAAAAATTCTTTATTGGCACGTTATTTCCCGATATCCGTTATCTTGGCGTCATTGCTAGAGAAAAATCACACTATCTCGATCCAACCGTTGAAGGTTTGTTAACCATTGACGGCGATTTTGAAAAAGGCAGATATACACATGCTTTAATCGACCTTGAAAGAGAACGTACTCTTACCAGACTAGGTGCCTATGATCTTCTGGATAACGGCCCCTTTGTTACGTTTGCCATGAAATTTATCGAAGACGAATTTTCATACAACCTTATTTATGATTGGAATAAATACATCAATTTTATGAACGAGGTCTTGTCGGAGGAGGAATCTCTAGTTTCCAAAGAAGCGGTCCAACAATGGCACATACTGATCCAAAAATATTTTTCCTCAAAACCAACACCCGAAACAGTCGTTGTTTTCTCCAAAGATCTTAAAAGTTTCAACCCCGAATACATCCCCCCAACTCTCAAAGAGATGGCGAAAATTAGAGAAAACTCTCGAGTGATGGAAATAATTAAAAACACAGGCGATAATCTTTTTCGGATATGAAAACCACAACGTTTATCACGGGAAATCAAACTAAAATTCGTCATTCCGGAGAAGCCAAGGAAGGATCTGACTTACTGCCAGCTCGCCAAATGGCTAAATTCTAATCAACGAACGTGACCAACTATAGTTACGTGGAAATCCAGTCAAATTATAATTGGATTTAGCACTTGACTTGACGGAGTGCCAGAGTAGTAGTAATCTAATAGTATGGAAAACAATCAGCCTCCAGAGGACAAACTACTTGAAAAATACACCGTCAATCTCACTCTCAAAGCCAGAAAACATCAACTAGATCCAGTCATTGGTCGGGACATGGAGATTCGTCGCGTGATGCAGGTACTTTCTCGTCGTACCAAAAACAATCCGGTCTTAATCGGAGATCCCGGTGTGGGTAAGACCGCTCTGGTAGAAGGTCTGGCCAACCGTATTGCTGATGGTGACGTCCCAGACTCTATTAAGAACAAAGACCTTTTGGTTCTGGACATGGCCAGCGTCCTGGCTGGCTCGGCTTATCGGGGTGAGTTTGAACAGAGAATGAAAGGTATCGTAGACGAAGTTAAAAAAGGCGAAGGTCGGTACATCTTATTTATCGACGAGCTTCACACTCTAGTCGGAGCTGGTGGGGCTGAAGGAGCCGTGGACGCCGCCAACATTCTAAAACCAGCCCTGGCGAGAGGGGATCTTCACCTCATTGGAGCAACCACCATCGACGAGTATCGTAAACACATCGAAAAAGACGCCGCTCTGGAGCGACGTTTTCAGCCCATACTGGTCGAAGAGCCGACCCAAGAAGACGCTATTGCTATTCTGCGCGGCATCAAAGAAAAATACGAAATTCACCACAAGCTAAGAATCAGCGACGACGCTCTTATTGCCGCCGTCAATCTCTCTGTCCGCTACTTACCAGATCGCTTTCTGCCCGATAAAGCTATCGACCTTATCGATGAGGCGGCCTCTTCCCTCAAGATCGAGATCGAGTCTATGCCCTCGGAGCTAGACCTGCTCCAAAGAAAAATTACTCAAATCGAAATTGAACTAGCGGCCCTCAAAAAGGAAAATTCCGAATCGGCCAAATCCAGAAGATCTCTTTTGGAAAAAGAAAGAGAAAATAAAAAAACACAAGCCGAAAAAATTGAAGTTGCCTGGAAACAGCAAAAAGGAATTATAGAAGAAATAAACAACATCCAATCTGATATTGATCAAATCAAAATAAAACTAGACACTGCCGAAAAAGAGGTCAGGCTGGAAGAGGCGGCCCAACTCAAGTACGGTACCTTACCCAAACTTCTACAAAATCTCAATGAAAAACAAAAAGAATGGACCAGCATCAAGCCGGAAGATCGGGTTCTACAGCTCGAGGTCGACTCAGAAGATATTGCCAAGGTTATCTCTCGCTGGGCCGGCATTCCAGTGAGCAGGCTTCTTGATTCCGAGACGACCAAACTAATAAATCTGGAAAAGCAGTTGTCAGAGCGTGTCATTGGTCAAGATAAGGCTATTAGTGCCGTCGCCAACGCTATTAGAAGGTCACGGGCCGGTATCTCCGACGAGCACCGGCCTATTGCTTCCTTCCTGTTTCTAGGTCCTACTGGTGTCGGTAAAACCGAAACCGCCAAAGCCTTGGCAAGTGAGCTCTTTAACGACGAAAAACCACTCATCCGTATAGATATGACTGAGTACACCGAAAGTCATTCCATTGCCCGTCTCATTGGCGCCCCTCCCGGTTACGTTGGCTATGAAGAAGGCGGCCAGCTGACTGAAGCCGTCCGTCGCCGACCTTACTCAGTCATTCTCTTCGACGAGATCGAAAAAGCCCACCCTCAAATCTTTAGTGCGTTCCTGCAGATCCTGGATGATGGTCGGCTCACTGATGGTCAAGGTCACACGGTTAACTTCAAAAACACCGTTATCATTATGACCAGTAATCTAGGTGGTCACTTTATGGAAGACGATAAGCTGGACGAGGACGACCTGGAGGCTAAAATGTACGAGATCCTTAGGGCCAGTTTCCGGCCGGAGTTTATCAATCGAATCGATCAGATAATTACTTTCCGCCGACTTGGCCGTGATCAAGTGGCCCAAATAGTGGCTATTCAATTACGCGAGCTGGCCAATAGACTGGCTTCCAAGGGCTTTGAAATTAACTTCGACAACTCGGTCAGAGATTATGTCGCCCTTTTTGGTTTTGACAAAATCTATGGTGCTCGGCCAATCAAAAGAGTCCTCCAAAACAAAATCGAAGATGAGCTAGCTCTGGAAATTATTGAGGGCAAACTTCAGCCTGGTGTTCAGATCACCGTTTCTATCGTCAACTCCAAACTGGTCATCAAGTAATCTCTCCAAAATCACTCTCAAGGTCTCTTTCTTTGATATACTGCTTGAGGCTACTAAACTATGATCAATCTCAAAATTACCAAGCTCGAAAAGAGCTACAATCAGCCTCTACTGGAAAACGTCAGCCTCAGTCACACCGGCCACGGGCTAGTGGCTCTCATTGGTGACAACGGCTCCGGTAAATCGACCCTGCTAAAGATTCTCGCCGGTTTGGAAGAACAAGATAGTGGCAAGATCGAGTGGCAGGGTGAGCCTAGAATAGGCTATCTCCAGCAAGAGATCGACTCGCTGCCTACTCTTTCCGGTGGCCAAAAGAAAGTCACTTTGTTGGCTGACCTAATCTATTCTGGCCTCTATGATGTACTTCTTTTAGACGAGCCAGATAATCACTTGGACATCGAAAACAAAAATTGGCTTATAAACGCCATGCAGTCATTTGCCGGCTTGATTATCATGATCTCTCACGATCGACACCTATTAAAGCAGGTTTCTACCCATACCTGGCTAGTAGAAGACGGCCTTATCCGCACCTACCCCTTTGGTTACGAGAAGTTTGTCCTGGAGTACCAAAAGGAGCGGGACGACCTCGAGCACCTCTTTCATGTCCAGGATCGGGAGCACAAACGCCTCAATGACTTGGTCGAGAGATTTCGCCAAAAAGCGGCTAGCGGGACCAAGGCTGCTCGCTATTATCACGCCCTCCAAAAGCGACTAATCCGCTTTGAGCAAGAAATGGTTAAAGATCCCAAAAAGCGGGACTCGCATATTGAAATCTCCACTTCACTCTCCGGCAAACAAATCAAACACAAGATTGCTATTATGGTCAAAGACCTGCAGTTTTCTTACCCCGATAACTCTATTTTTGAAGATGCCTCACTGTATATAGAAGTTGGAGAAAAGGTGGCTCTGATCTCCGCCAACGGCACTGGTAAGTCCACCCTTATCAAACTAATTTTGGGACAACTAGATCCGAGCCAAGGACTAGCCAAGATCGGGGAGAGCCTTAAAGTGGGCTATTACTCACAAGAACATCTGGAAACTCTGGACAAGGATAGCACCCCCATTGACTGCTTTACTAAAAAATTTCCCATTGCTGATTATCAAGCTGCCTCCGTTCTGCGAAAGTTTTACTTTAGTAAGCATAGTATCAAGTCGAAAATCTGGACACTTTCCGGCGGCCAGAAAGCCAGACTACAACTAGCTCTGTTTCTCTATACCAATCCGGATGTTCTTATTCTGGACGAGCCCACCAATCACCTAGATCTCAAGTCGGTGGCCGCTCTTGAAGAATTTTTGGTTGAGTACCAGGGCACTGTTCTCCTCATTTCCCACGATCATGAACTATTAAACAATGTCTGTGATATTGCCTACGAGCTTAAAAACAAAAAAATCCGTCTCAGCCCCAACTTTCTAAACGACGACTAGGATTCCTGGTAAAATTGGAGTGTGCAAAAAGTAATTGTCACCCCAGCCGAAGTTGAAAAGATTGCCAAACTAGCCAATTTACCTCTATCAAGCCAAGAAACGGCTATGTTTGCTGATCAGTTTTCAGCTACGGTCAATGTTATCAATCAATTAAACGAGGTCGACACAGCGAGTGTTCCAGCTACTTACCAGGTGACCGGCCTTAGTAATGTGACTCGCGAAGACCTCGTCGATACTTCCAGAATCTTGTCTCAGGAGGTGGCCCTGCGTGAGGCCGAACTCACTCACGATGGCTTTTTTGTCGTCTCTCGGGTCATCGATACAGACACCACCGAATCAGTTATCTAAATTACAACCTTATGAAACCACTTCACGAACTCACTGTCCAGGAAGTCCACGAGGGATATCGCAATCATACTTTTACTTGCGTTCAGTTAGTTCAGCACTTCCTAGATCGAATCAAAAAGTACAATCCGCGGTTGAATATTTATCTGGCTCTTAATGAACACGCTTTAGAGCAGGCCGCTGCCGTCGACCGAGAAATTGTGGAAAAGGGGATTGATAGGGAACTACTCGGCATCCCCTTGGCCATAAAAGATAACTTCCTTACTACCGGTCTAACCACCACGGCTAGTTCTTACATTCTTAAGGGTTTTATGCCTCAATACGACTCCACAGTTACCGAGAAACTTCTGGCCGCTGGCGCTATTTTCCTTGGTAAGACCAACATGGACTCTTTTGCTCACGGCAGTAGTACCGAAACCTCCGACTTTGGACCGACTCTTAATCCGTGGAATCCCAAACACCTTCCAGGCGGCTCCTCCGGTGGCTCAGCCGCCGCTATAGCCGCTCAGCTGGCTACCGCCGCACTGGGTAGTGAAACAGCTGGCTCCATCCGTCAGCCCGCTGCCTGGGTAGGCATTACCGGTTTTAAGCCCACCTATGGCCGCTCCAGTCGCTACGGGGTTATCGCTATGGCTAGTTCCACCGACTCCCCAGGACCACTGGCACGGACCGTGGCCGATGCCGCTCTAATCACCCAGGTCATCGCCGGTCAGGACGTAAAAGACGCCACCACCAGTCCCCTGCCAGTTGAAAATTATCTTGGCTCCTTAAATAAACCAGATCTCCAAGGCCTAAAAATTGCCCTAGTCAAGGAGTATCTCCTGCCTGAAATGCGCTCCGACGTCAAAGAATTAATTTTGGCTGCTGCCGATAAATTAAGATCCTTAGGAGCTACGGTCGAAGAAATTTCTTTAATGGATCCCCAATATGCCATCGGCGTTTACACTGTAGTCCAAAGATCTGAAGTTAGCTCTAATCTTTCCCGCTTTGATGGGATTCGATTCGGCCACGACCGGAGTGCCTTTGGTCAGGAAACCAAAAGAAGAATCATGCTGGGGACTTACACCTTGTCCGCCGGCTACTACGATGCCTTCTATAAAAAAGCTCAAGCCGTTCGTACTAAAATTATCGAAGAATTTGCTGAAGTTTTTAAAACCTACGATGCCGTCATTGGTGCAGTTTCTCCTGGACCAGCTTTACCGATCGGTGCCACCAAAGATCAGCCCATGTTTGGGGAGATGGAGGATATTTTAGTCGAAGCCAGTTCCATCGCCGGCCTCACGAGCGCCGGTATTCCTTGTGGCTTTGTCGATGGCTTACCCATTGGCCTCCAAATTACCTGTGACCAGTTTCAAGAGGAGAAAGCACTCATGATCGCCGATTGCTACCAACAAAACACAAGCTTTAACCTATTTCCTGACTTAGACCAAACTCTATGAAAATTACACCTCTCATCGGCCTCGAAGTTCATCTTGAGCTGGAAACCAAGTCCAAAATGTTTTGTGGTTGTCCGGCCGACCACTTCGGAAAAAAGCCCAATACCCAAACCTGCCCCGTCTGTCTCGGACTCCCCGGAGCCCTTCCGGTCCCCAATAAAAAAGCCATCGAGTCCTGCCTTCAGATTGGTTTAGCTCTTCAGTGCTCAATCAATACTATCTCCAAGTTTGATCGCAAACAGTACTTTTATCCTGACCTGGCCAAAGGCTATCAAATTAGTCAGTACGATGAGCCTTTCTGTTCCGACGGTTTTCTGTTCTTGGACTCCGGTAAAAAAATTGGTATCGAAAGAGTTCATCTGGAGGAAGACACTGGCAAGCTACAACACAAAACCCTCAATGGTCAAAAGGTGACTTTGGTTGACTACAATCGAGGTGGAGTTCCTCTGGTAGAGATTGTTTCTCGACCAGATCTATCCAGCAGTGCCGAAGCTAAAGAGTTTCTTAAAAAGATTCACGAAATAATTCGAGCCCTTGGTGTCTCCAGCGTAGATTTGGAAAAAGGTCAGATGCGCCTAGAGCCCACAGTCAATCTCTGTCTGGAAAACGAGATTGGTTCTCACTACACCCCATTAGTCGAGATCAAAAATATTAACTCCTTCAACTTCGCCTCACAAGCCATCGAATTTGAGATCACTCGTCAAGCGGAGGAGTTTAGCCAAACTGGAATTGAAAAAAGCTCCACTAACAAAACTACTCGCGGTTACGATGCCGTCAAAAAAAATACCTTCCTTCAACGGTCCAAAGAAGAGGCCAAAGATTATCGCTACTTCCCGGAGCCAGACATACCACCTTTTATTATTGACGCCGGCTACGTTGAAAAATTACGCCAAAAACTTCCTTTACTTCCAGATCAAGAGATCGCCAATCTAGAAAAACTCGGTATTGACAAAAAAGATGCCAAAATTTTAGTCAGTAGCAACAATCAAGTAGCACTTCAAACAATTAAAGATTACTCTACCAACTCAATCGTCGATATCCAGAAGTTGGCCAGTCTCATCGTCAACGGCAAAATCAATTCAGATCAAAATCTTATCGAACAATACGACAAACTTACGAAAATCGGCACTACCGATAGGACAGAGCTGACCAAAGTTGTCCGAGAAGTTCTGGCGACCCACCCTGGCTTGGTAGCGGAGTATCAAGGAGGCAAAGCTAGTCTAGCGGGCTTCTTTGTCGGCCAAGCTATGAAAGCCACCCGTGGCACCGCCGATCCTCAAACTCTAGCCAGCCTTGTAGCCGATCTTCTCAGTTAATCATTAAGTTTAGTGATCAAACTTGAGGTGACAATATCCTCAGATTCTCGTATGATAAATCAGACATGTCAAAGTTTACCCACCTTCATACCCACACCGAATTCTCTTTATTAGACGGTCTAAGTAAAATTAGCAAACTGGTGGCCAAGACCAAAGAGTTTGATCAAACTCATCTAGCTATTACTGATCACGGTGCGATGTATGGGGCCATTGAGTTTTATAAAAAGGCCCACAAAGAAGACCTTAAGCCCATTATCGGGTGTGAAATTTATCTAGCCAAGAATTCCCGTTTTGACAAAACCAAGTCCGACGCCAACCATCTCATTCTGCTAGCCGAAAACTACGAAGGCTACCAAAACTTAATGAAAATCGTTACTTTGGGTTTTACCGAAGGTTTCTACTACAAGCCCCGAGTAGATAAGGAAGTCCTGGCTCAGTACGCTCAAGGCCTCATCTGTACCACCGCCTGTCCCGGAGGTCGAGTCCAAAGACTATTGATCGAAGAAAATTATCAGGCCGCTAAAAAAGAACTTCAGGAGTACGAGCAAATTTTTGGGTCTAAAAATGTTTTTATCGAGCTTCAGCGCCACCATCAAGACCGCTATGCCTTAGCTCCTGGAGTGCCTTCAGACATTAAGCCGAAACTCCTTGAATTTCACCAAAATGAACTCCAGGCTGAAGCAGGACTTATCAAGCTTTCTCGCGATCTGGGACTGCCACTTATCGCCACCAATGACTCTCATTACATCAACCAAGAAGATGCGGCTGCTCAGGACGCCTTGGTCTGTGTCCAAACTGGTAAAGTGATCGAAGATACCCATCGTCTGCGCTACCTCGACACTCCAGATTTTTATCTCAAAAGCCCCACTGAAATGACCACCGAGTTTATTGATCTGCCCGAAGCCATTGAGAACACTCAAGCTATCGCCGATCGTTGCGATCTCCAGATTAAGCTTGGTGAGTGGTACTTTCCCAGTCTCAATCTCCCTTCAGGCAAGACCGCTGGACAGGTTCTGCACGAAAAGTCCTATACTGGCTGTCAAGAAATATTTGGCGGGATTAGCTCTGAGCAGTCCGAGCGGCTAGAGTACGAGCTAAAAATTATTGAAGAAAAGGGCTACTCTCCTTACTTTCTACTCGAGTCAGGTATCGTCAACTATGCCAACGATGCCGGTATCTACACCAATACCAGAGGCTCCGCCGCCGGCTCGTTTGTCTCATACTGCGTGGGCATTACGACCGTCGACCCAATTTATTTTCGTCTTCCTTTTGAGCGTTTCCTCAACCCCTTTAGACCATCACCGCCCGATATTGACCTCGATGTGGCCGATATTCACCGCGACGAACTTATCAAGTACCTAGCCGACACCTATGGCCACGAAAAAGTTGGTCAGGTCTGTACCTTTGGCACTCTAAAAGCTAGAGCCGCGGTTCGTGACATTGGTCGAGTCATGGGTATGGCCTACTCCAAAGTCGATAAAATCTCCAAGACCATTCCCGAAGGCAGTCAAGGTTTCCCTATGACCTTAAAAAAAGCCCTGGAAACTACCCCCGAGCTAGCCAAAATGAGAGATGACCATCCGGAAATTAAAAAACTTCTCAGTCTAGCTCAAAAGGTAGAAGGTAATGTCCGGCACGTCTCGGTGCACGCCGCTGCCGTCCTGGTCGCTCCCGATGATTTGGTCAAGTTTACCCCCTTGCAAACCGAGAGCGGTGGGGGAGATCGAATCATCACTCAGTACGAAATGCACGCCGCCGAGGATGTCGGCATGATTAAGCTTGATATCTTGGGCATCGCCAACCTTACCATCCTCGCCAATGCCGTTAAGCTGGTCGAAAAAATTCATCAGGTCAAGATTAACATTAAAAAAATTCCCTTAAATGATCAGGAAACCTACCAAATGCTCGCTCGAGGAGAAACCTTTGGCGTCTTTCAGCTCGCCGGCAGTGGTATGACTAGATATCTGGTCGATCTCAAGCCAGAAAGAATCGAAGACGTTATGGCCATGGTGGCCTTGTATCGTCCAGGTCCCATGGGCAGCATTCCGGAGTACATTGCCCGTAAGCATGATCCTAGTCGAGTGGCTTACGACGTCCCTGGTTTGGAAAATATTCTCGATCAGTCTTACGGCATCATCACTTACCAAGACGACGTTCTTTTTATGGCCATTCAGCTAGCCGGCTACAACTGGGAGGAAGCCGACAAGTTTAGAAAAGCTATCGGCAAGAAAATTGTTTCCGAGATGGAGGCCCAGCACAACAAATTTGTCGATGGTTGTGTCTCCCACTCCCACATTCCGCATGAAAAGGCCGAGAACCTCTTTAGACAGATCGAGACTTTCGCCGCCTACGGTTTCAACAAGGCCCACGCGGCCTCCTACGGCATTATGGCCTACTGGACGGCCTACATCAAAGCTCACTATCCAGTAGAGTACATGACGGCTTTAATGTCGGTCGAGGCCAACGACACCGATAAGGTGGTCATGGCTATTGCTGAGTGCGAAAAACTAGGCATCAAAGTTCTGCCCCCAGACGTCAATGAATCACTCACCGACTTTACCATTGTGACTCTCTCAAAAGATCAATGGCTCCTCGAAGGACGAGCTAGAGATACCGGCAAAGCAATTCGTTTTGGACTTTCGGCTATCAAAAATGTAGGAGTTTCAGCTATCACCGCTATACTAAAAGCACGAGAAGATGGTGACTTTAACTCTTTTACTGGCTTCTTAAATCGTATTGATCTCCAGAAAGTAAACAAGAGAGTGGCTGAATCCTTGATCAAAGCTGGTGCCCTGGATCGCTTCGGTAACCGAGCACAACTACTCCTGGGTCTACCTCTTATTCGAGACAACTACGTTAAGCTCCAAAAAGCTAAGGGCGACAACCAGGTTAGCTTATTTGGCACAGTCTCCAGTCCTACCGATTTCTCCGACCATCTACCTCAAGTCCCCGAAATGTCGATTGAGGAAAGACTCAAGCTGGAAAAAGAGCATCTGGGCTTCTATCTATCCGACAATCCGGTCAAAAAAATAGTTCGTCAGGTCTCTGATCTCATTAGCCACAAAATTGCCAATCTTGATCCATCCTTGCACCTCAATCAAGTCATTACCTTGGCTGGTCTCGTCTCCAAAGTTAAGCTGGTAAATACCAAAAAAAACAACTCCAAAATGGCTTTTATCACTCTCCAAGATGACACCGGAGCCATCGACTGTATTGTTTTCCCCAAGCTCTATGCCGAGAACCCTCAGATCTGGGTGGAAGACTCGGCTCTCATTATCAAAGGTAAGGTGGATAATCGAGAGGACCAGCTTCAGATCCTAGTCGAGAACGGGCTGGTCATCGACATGAAAAGAACCCCACCGGATCTCATTCACGAGATCTATATCAAGTCAGGAACACCCAAAGAGGCTATGCAACAGGTTTCAGATCTTCTCAAATCTCACCCGGGTGATCACGAAATCGTGGTCGTTATCGAGTCGGCCAACAATATTAAGAAGATCACCTTGCCTTACAAGGTCAACTTTACCGAGAGCTTGGCTAGAAAGGTAGATAAAACTCTTCACGCCTGGTAGAATAAGTGCCTATGGCAAATCAAATCAAGTGGCAGGACAAAATCCAGTTTGGGATCGGAGATACGATCAAGGTTTCTCTGGCTGTCAAAGAGGGAGAAAAAATCCGAACTCAGCTCTTTCAAGGCATCGTTATCGCCATTCGTGGTACCGGTGAAGGTAAAAACTTCATTGTTCGCAAAATTGCCGCAGGCGCCATTGGTGTCGAAAAAATTCTCCCCATCAATACACCCACCATTACTGGCATTGAAGTAGTCAAAAAAGGCAAAGTACGTCGGGCAAAACTCTATTTCCTAAGAAATCTAATCGGTAAAAAAGCCACCAAGGTTAAGGACGTTTTTGTCAAAAAAGGCCAAAAGGCCAGTCTCGATCTCGTTACCACCCCCGAACCAAAAGACGAGAAAGTCCGACCCGAAGCTCTTAAGCTCAAAAATACGCCCAAGGTTGAGGTCGTCAAGATCAAGAAGGTCAAAAAAGGTCCCAAGAAGATCGTCCGCAAAGAAAAGGTTTTTGTCAGATAGTTTGTCTCATGCCACCTGAATTTAAAGACAAACACTCTCGTTATCGAGACCCCGAGCTGGTATTGTCGGAGTTAGAGCACATTCCGGTGGCTCTCTTGAGAGATCATGTTCGAGAACATCTACGTTTGCACCCCAACTTTGTCCTGGTCGGCGAAACCGGCTCCGGCAAGACCACTTGTTTGCCACCCCTCCTACTTGAGTTGAAAAATGAGCTAGGTTTGAAAGGGAAAATTGGTATCACTCAGCCGAGGCGAGTAGCTACTCGTAGCAACACCGATCGAGTCTCCGAGATGATGGGAACCGAGGTCGGACAAACTATCGGCTACCAGGTACGCTTTGACGATTCCACTTCATCTGAAACAGACATTGTCTACATGACCGACGGAATTCTGCTACGAAAAATTCAATTTGATCCACTTCTAACCGAGTTCTCCATCATCATGGTCGACGAAGCTCACGAGAGAAGTTTAAATATTGATCTTTGTTTAGGCTTACTTAAAGGTGTCAATCTACTTCGTCTAGAACACGATCTAGAGCCAATTCGCCTAGTCGTCTCCTCTGCTACCATCGAAAGAAATAAGTTTTCCGAGTACGTCGGCCTTCCTAATGTATCGAACACTTTGGAAATACCTGGCAAGATGTTTCCGGTCACTGTTTCATATGAAGACGAAACGCCCTGGAAATACGACTACACGCAGGCCGCCGCTCAAAAAGTCAAAGCTATTATTGACCGCCAGCTACCGGGGGACATTCTTATTTTTATGCCCGGTAAAAACGAAATTAATCTGACTATCGAAAATATCATTCTGGAAACTGGCGGTAAAAATCTGGAGATCATTCCTTTGCACGCCGAGCTGCCACCAGAGGAGCAAGACAAAATTTTTCAGCCATCCACGAAACGCAAGGTAATTGTCTCTACCAACATCGCTGAGACCTCGGTCACCATCGATGGCATTGTTCACGTGATTGACTCCGGCTACATTAAACAAACCTTCTTCGATCCTTCCACCGGCATCGAGCAACTAATGCTGGTCGAGCACGCTCTAAGCGGCCTGGAACAGCGCAAGGGCCGAGCTGGCCGAACTGCCCCCGGCTTCTGTTATCGCTTATTCACCAAAGCAAGTTTAAGAAGACGTCCTCGCTATCAATCTCCGGAAATAGAGCGCTCCAATCTAGCTCAGATCGTCCTAGCTATGAAAAAGGTCGGTATTAAAGATATCATAAACTTTAATTTTATCGACTCGCCCGATAGAGAAAGTGTTCACCAAGCCCTTCACCTTCTCACGCTTTTTGGCGCCCTTGACGCTACTGGCCATCTAACCAAGATTGGTCATTTTATGGCTGATCTCGGTCTAGAGCCTCGACTGAGTCGGATGGTCATTGAGTCCGCGATGTCCGGAACCGCCTGCCTCAACGAGATCTGTACCATCACCGCCTTACTAAACGGTAAAAATATTTTTGTTCGTCCACTCGATTTCGGCCTAGAAAAAGAAGCCGCTCGTCTTCACTCTCGATTCAAAAATAGTGACGACTCGGACTTTGATGTTCTACTCAATATTTGGAATGCTTACGCCAAAAGCGGTTATAGTGATCACTGGGCTCAAAATAACTTTTTAAATGAGAAGGCCTTAGACGAGGCCAGAAATGTCAGACTAGAACTCGTAAGTGTTCTAAAGAGTCGTGGCCTGGAGGTCGACGAGAGTGTCGCACCCAGAACCAATCTTAAAACCACCAATCAGGCCATCACCGCTGGTCTCCTGGCCAATCTAATAGTTCATACCGGCAAGCATGCCTACAAAAAAGTTGATGGGACCAAGTCCGACATTTACATTCACCCAAGCTCAGTTCTCTTCGGTGGTCCGACCAATGACAATTTCCTGCTGGTCTCCGACGAGATTTTTATGAACACCCAAGGCAAAGCCTACGCCAGTCACTGTCTTAGAGTCAATCCGGAATGGCTTCGTCAGCTTGCACCCCACCTCTCTGATGCCTTGCCCAAACCTCAAAAACCCAAACCTCATTCTCGACGTCATCGTCATCATCGTTCCTAACTCACAGTTTTTAGTCGGTGTAAACAACCTCTCTTTTCTTAAAGCGAAACAGTTCTGCTGGTCGATGGGCACCACCGGCCAATTTTTCACCTACTGATACTAAAAGATCAGTTGAAAGCATCTTTTTTCGAAAGTTTCTTTTATCTATGTTTTTACTCAGGATAACCTCATAAATTTTTTGCAACTGGCTCAAAGTAAAAGTGCTGGGTAACAGGCTAAAGGCAATACTAGAGTAACCAAGTTTGCTTTTAAGCCTCTCCAGACCATATTTAAAGATACTCTCGTGATCAAAAGCTAGGGTCGGAAGATCCGTTATAGAGAAAAAGCCCGTCTCCACCACATCTCCTGAAGCCCGTAATCTCCAGGCTGTCTTTGCCGCCAAGGCCATGTAGGTTACCGAAATCACTCTGGTACGAGGATCTCTCTGAGGCTCACCAAAGGTATAAAGTTGCTCCAAATAAATGTCCTTTACCCCGCTCTCTTCTTTCAGCTCACGAATAGCAGCCTGATCCAAAGACTCATCCATCTTGACAAATCCACCCGGCAAAGCCCACTTGTCCTTAAATGGTTCTTCATTTCGTCGCACCAACAAAAGCTTCAGCTGGTCATCTTCGATAGTAAATAAAATAATATCTACCGCTACTGAAGGTCTTTCGTACTTACTGACATCATATCCTTTAAGCATGTGTCCATTATAGTCTATAATCCATCAGAACCTTAAAATTTCCACTGGAGGAAATATGTCCAAGACCAAACTATCTAAAAACTGGCTCTACCTACTGTCACTCGTTCTCTTTATTCTTATTTATTACTTATCACCTCGCGACTCAACCGTGGCTACCCCCATCACTCCACCAGCTGTCACGGAGGAGACCACCTCTTCATTAGTTCCTGACGAGGTAAGCTGGTACGAGATTTATTTCACCTCCCCTCAAATTCCCTTTGACCATGTCACTACCGGAGGTATCGAAGACTTTCTAATCGAAAAAATAAATATGGCTACGACCACCATTGATCTCGCCGTCTACGAATTTAGTTTAGAAAATGTAGCTCAAGCCTTGATATCGGCCCAAAACCGAGGAGTGGTTGTTCGAGTGGTTTACGACAATGAGTTTGCTGACCCGGATCCACAAATAAAGGAAGTACAGACGGCCGGTATCTCCACTATCCCCGATAAGCGATCCGCGTTTATGCACAATAAATTTTTTATTTTCGACCATCAATGCCTCTGGACCGGTTCATTTAACATCAGCCAAAATGCGGCCTATCGAAACAACGAAAACGCTCTCTATTTTTGCTCCGCCGAAGCCGCCGAAAACTACACCACCGAGTTTGAGGAGCTGTTTTCCGGACAGTTTGGCGTGACCTCACCTTCCAACACTCCTCATCCTAGCTTTGTAGTCGCTGGCCATACCGTCGAAAACTACTTCGCCCCCGAAGACCAAGTCATGGATCAGATAATTTCAGAAGTTTTAGACGCTCAAAAATTTGTCCACTTCATGGCTTTCTCTTTTACCGATGACCAGCTCGGACAAGCCATGATCAGTGAGATTCATCGAGGGGTAAGTGTAGACGGAATATTCGAGTCAAGAGGCGCCAATACTCAGTACTCTGAGTGCTTACCGCTACGCCAAAATAGCGCCAGTATTACTTTAGATGGCAACCCTCGAACCTTTCATCACAAAGTAATCATCATCGATAGTGAAGTTGTCATTCTCGGATCATTCAATTTTACTGCCGCCGCCAATCAAACAAACGACGAGAACCTGCTTATTGTCCACGACACCGCTCTGGCCACCGATTACGAAGCTGAGTTCCAGCGAATGAAGCTACTCTCAGTCGCACCGGCTGATAATACCTGCCAGTCCCAGTAACCTACCTAGTCCCGCTAACTGCGGGGCTTTTTGTGGATCATTACATCACTAACTCCTCTATAATATCGCCATGTCTTTCGCAAACGAACTCAGATCATTTTCCCCGGCCGAAGTTCTCAAAGCCTCCGGTGAAACCGCCGTTCATCGGTACGGACCGTCGCATCCGGCCAGGATACTGGTAGAAAATAGCCTGGTTACTGGTCCAATCTTTGATTGGGGTTGTGGACACGGTTATGATCTCAAGTACTTTCGTCAACATGGTCTAGACTGCGACGGCTGGGACCCAGTTCATCGCCCGGAAACTCCACCGTCAGAGTTTCCTCCAGATATCTTTAGTTGGGTCCACTGTGCTTTTGTTTTAAACACTCTACCGTGTCCCCGACAAAGACAAAAAATTCTCACTGATATCTACCACTTTCTGCCACCATCCGGTCATCTATCTCTCACTGTGCGTTCACAAGCCGAGCTTGCTTCACATATTAAGTCGAACTGGTATAAATCTGGCGATGGTTGGATCACCAGTCGAGGTACTTTTCAAAGAGGTTTTTTGGCCGATGAACTGTTCGAGATGCTTAGCCCTCTATATTCAAGTATTTCCGTTGTCTCCAAGAAACCAATCTTCGTCATTGCCGAAAAATAGCTTAGAGTTACCAAAGGTGACTATTGAGAAAAAATAAAGATCAAAAAGAAACTCAGTAGAATCACTCCTATCCATTTTGAAGGCCTACGACCACTACTTTGCTTCAAAATCCAAGCAAAACCCAGAGTGGTAGAAGCTAGCCACCACCACTCCTTACTAGAAACTACGGTAGCCACTGGAAATAGCATCAGCCCACCACCAATAAGTAGTAAGTTATAAAGATTGCTACCGATAATATTGCCCACGGTCAGCTTTTCCTGATGATCCTCCTGGCTAAAGATAGTGGTCAGTAGCTCCGGCAGAGAAGTAGCTATCGCTGTTAATGTCAGACCCAGAACTGTGGTTGATATGCCGGACAAGAGCGAGATGGTTTCGATAGACTCCACTACCCACCAGCCACCAGCGATCATACCGAGTAGCAATAGTGGTACCAGGATAGCCGTTCTTGGTCCCCAAGCGTCTTTTTTTAAAACTTTGGTCTGCTTTAAGTCCTCGTGATTTCTACCTAGGATTCCTAAGTAGTATTCCCAGAGGCTAATGGCTAAGGCTAGGCCTATCAATAACAATCCCGAGGCTACTCTGGGTATCATCCCAGACTGAGTTAAAAAAAAGAAAAAAGTGGCCCCCAAAAGAATCATCACATTCCGCTGCGTCTTGGTCGTACCGATTCTCAATCTACCCATAAAAATGCCGACTGGGAAGACCATGAGAACGTTAATGATATTTGAGCCAATGATGTTTCCCATAGCCAGGCCCACATCTCCTTTGATAGCCGACACGATCGACACTACCATCTCCGGTAACGACGTTCCCAAGGCTACCACTGTAATTCCGATGATTAGTGGGGAAATACGAGCCAGACGAGATAATTTTTCCGCTAGTTTGACTAATTTTTGGGTGGAAAACAAAAGGATGGCTATTCCGACTAAAAATTTAAGTAACGGTTCAGACATAATTTAATTATATATAATTAAATTTGATCTCCATTGCCAATCCATACCTCCATGTTTCCAGACCAAAACTATCCAGGACTATCATCAAAAGAGGCCACCCTTAGACAACAACAATTTGGTCCCAACAGCCTGCCCGAGCAAAAGCCGCCCAGTCATCTGTCCCTTATCCTGGCGCAAATTCGAAACCCATTAATCTATATTCTACTTTTAGCCGGGATAGCCACCTTAGCTATCGGAGATCTAGCAGACGCCGTCATTATCTTATTGGCTGTGGCCCTAAATACCGTTCTAGGTTTCATTCAAGAGAGAAAAGCCTCGGACGCCCTTCACGCCCTAAAGCACTACGTTACTTCACAAGTCACCGTCCTGCGCGACCACCAGCGAGTCTATCTAGAAACATCACAGATCGTCCCAGGTGATGTGCTTATTCTGGGGCAAGGCCACAAAGTACCAGCCGATGGTCAGCTAGTATTTGCCAATCGTCTCTTTATCGATGAGTCATTGCTTACTGGCGAGAGTGTGGCCATCAAAAAGCTCTCAGGCGACACCATTTACATGGGTACCACTATTACTCTTGGTCAAGCGGTTATGATCGTTAGCCAGATCGGTACTAGCACCAAAATGGGCGCGATCGCTGTTCAAATTCAAAAACCAGAAGAGGATACCCCTCTCCAAAAACAACTCAACGGTCTTAGTCGGCAACTGCTGACGGTGGTTATGGTCTTGGTCTGCCTAGTTTTTCTGGCTGGGCTTTATCACCAATACACCCTCTTCGAAATGTTTACCACCTCGGTCGCTCTAGCCGTCTCTAGTATTCCGGAGGGTTTGATGGTCTCCTTGACCGTGGTTTTAGCTATTGGCATGCAAAGAATTCTCAAACGTCGAGGGCTGACCAGAAAACTGACCGCCGCCGAAACCCTGGGTGGGGTGACCGTCATCTGTATCGACAAAACCGGCACCCTAACTCAAGGCCAAATGAAAGTTGTCGACTGCCTTGGTAATCAAGAAAAAATTGCCGAACAAGTATTACTAGCCAACGACCTAGATGATCCCATTATCGTCGCGGCCTTTGAGTGGGGTCAGTCTATTCTAAAAAACTTTAATTCTCTTCATCAGCGCTTGGATAGTATTCCCTTCTCTTCAAAAGAACGTTTTTTTATCAGTCTCCATCGCTGGTCCAAAGATCACCACCGAATCTTTGTCAACGGTGCTCCCGATGTCCTACTCCCCTGGACCAAACTCTCTCCCAAGGAAATAGAGAGAGTTACCTCCGCCATTGACGATTTGACGAGCCATGGCAAAAGAGTCATTGGACTGGCACAAAAAGATGTCTCCAGCCAACAAACGACTTTAGTACCCGCCGATGCTCGGACTCACCTTACCTGGGTCGGTCTACTGGCCTTCTCCGATCCAGTGAGAGAGAGTGCCAAGTCTGCTCTGGAGCAGGCCTCAGCTGCCGGTATTCGAACTCTTGTCATTACCGGAGATTATGCCAAAAACTCGGAATATGTAATGTCTGAGCTGGGCCTTCAGCTTACTTCAGACGAAATTTTAACAGGTGACGAGTTGGCCACTCTTTCAGTTCACGAACTTTCACAAAAGGTGGGGACTATTCGACTCTTTGCCAGAACTACTCCAGAACAAAAACTAAAAATTGTCGAGGCATTAAAGAATCAAGGTGAAGTTGTGGCCATGATGGGAGACGGTGTCAACGACGCCCCAGCCTTGCATGCAGCTAGTATTGGTATCGCTGTCGGAGAAGCCACCGATGTCGCCAAAGAATCTGCCGATCTGATACTTTTAGACTCCAATTTTTCCACCATCATCGGGGCCATTGAAGAAGGGAGACTGATGTTTGAAAATATTCGGAAGATAATTTTATATCTCCTGTGTGATGCTTTTGAAGAGATTATTGTTGTTCTAGGCTGTCTCATGATTGGACTGCCTCTACCGGTCACGGCTGTTCAAATACTCTGGATCAACCTGGTCTCTGATGGCCTTCCGGATCTGGCTCTCACTGTAGACAATCAGAGAAAAGGCCTGATGCTAGAAAAACCCCGAGTTGCTAGCGAAGGTCTGGTTAATGCCTGGATGGCCAAACTCATTGGCCTTGTCAGTCTTGTTTCCGGATTGATTGCCTTGACTACATTTATCGTGGTCTATCGTCTAACCAGCGATCTTACTACCGCTCGCTCACTGACTTTTGTTGTCTTAGGTTTAAACTCCTTAGTCTATGTATTTTCTGTCCGGTCCTTGATGAGTCCCTTCTGGAAAAATCACCTTTTTGATAATCGCTGGCTGGTGGTTGCCGTCTTGGGTGGTATCGTTTTACAGGCCCTACCATTTGTCAGCTCCGGGTCACGTCACTTTTTTGGTTTGGCCGATCTCAGTTTAAGCTACTGGCTGTTAGCTGGTGGTCTAGCTATCATCATGTTCTTTGTTATCGAGATTTTTAAGTACTTCTATCAATCAAGACTAAAGATCAAAGCCGCTTAATTCCTCTAAGTCCCAAGACCAACATACTCATTCCTTACTACTCCGCTTTCCTAGCCTCTTCCTCAAGTACTCCCAGCCAGCGGCCAATCTCCGGTGCCTTATTAGTTAGCTGAGCCTTCATAACCTCCTCAATCGCCACAGCCCAGTTCTTTTCGGCCACCGCTATTTCTGCTAGCTTAATTCTGGACTGCCAGAGCTTAGGATTAATCTCGGCCGCTGCCTGAAAACCCGCCTTGGCTAGGTCAGTTTCACCGAGACTCAGATAAGCATTGGCTCGGTTGTGTATTGCGTCGGCGTATCTGGGATTAAGATCAATGGCCGTAGAAAATTCTTGGATCGCTTTTTGATACTCACCCTGATTGCTATAAACATCCCCCAAGTTATTGTGGTTTTGCCAGCTGTGAGGCGAACTCTTCGCTGCGGCCAACCATAAGTGATCAGCTGTCCGCCAGTCCTGAATGCGATTTAGGGATCGACCAATCATCGCCATCAGAGCTATCCCGACAAATATCTTGATCGGTAAAGCCAGTGCCTTTCTCTTCATTACCTGAAAAACCAGCCCGGAAATGAGCACTGCTACTCCAGCATAGCCCAGATAGGCATACCTCTCGGCCACTAAGGAGCTAACCCCAAATGGCAAAAGCGCCGGTATCATGGAGGTCACCAAAAAGGCTCCCCAGAACCACCACTCGTCCTTCCTTCTTCCACTAAGTCCTACCGCTAGAGCAAAGACCAGACTAAGACTACCATACCAAACCAGACTCTGCCAGCCAAGACTCACTTCCGAGTGGTACAGAGTCAGATCCTTGGGCCAAGCATACAGATAGAGATAGTAGCCGATCGCTATCAAAACTTTACTCAGCGGGCTGTCTACCTGTCCGGCTGTTGAGTTGTAGTACTCGGCCTGAAGACTTTCCACTCTTCTTCCCAATATTGCAAGCAAACCTAGGCCTCGAATTAGAGAGATCGTCAGTAAGGCCGCGAGTAACCACCCCGTCCGAGGCAGTCTATTCTTGCGCCAGTCCCAGATTAGTAGCAGGATCGGTATAAAAATAAACTTTTCGGTGGTGATAAGAGCCAGTGACCAAGTTATGATCTCCAGCCAATCTTTGTAGGGTGTTCTCTGGTCATCAAAGTGTAAATACAGGCACCACATAGTCATGAAGCCCCCCAAGACGTAGGAAATACCCGAGATCCAGATCACTGGCTCTAGTGTCACCGGGGCCAGAACAAACAAAGCACTGGCCAGCCAGGCTACCACAAAAGGCTGAGTTCTTCTGACTATGGCATAAAGTAAACCTGCCGTTAATAAGTGAAAAAGAATACTCATTAGTCTTAGAGGCCAAGGGACGATTCCAAAAATATTAGTCAGCAAAAAGTAAATCAAGTTCTGTAGCGACCCGGTCAGTCGGAGCGTTACATTGCTCCACGAGGTAATGAGGGGGTTATTCAAAATCGCGGGTATATCATCCGACACAAACTGATTGGGCCAGCTAGTAGCCAATACCAAAAAGGCTACCCCTAGGAGAGCCGCCAAAGCGTATTTTTCATAGACCAAAGGCTCCGTCACAGCCTCCTTAGTCCCCAGCAATTTATCAATCTCCCTCCTTGATAAGTTTAAGTGATGGGCTATTTCTTCTGCTCCCAGCTTGTGTTTGTGCTTTTTAAACCATTTCTGCTGTTGTCTATTTAACTTTATCTCTTTCCCCATGGCACTACTATCATATCTCACCCAAAAATC
>Ga0172379_10001806_pt1 | contig 40829 bp, 37 predicted proteins | sample GrowelOW334metaG_FD_119756 | JGI IMG/M metagenome (GOLD analysis project Ga0172379, IMG submission 119756) | Groundwater microbial communities from an aquifer near a municipal landfill in Southern Ontario, Canada - Groundwater well OW334 metaG | ecosystem: Environmental > Aquatic > Deep... | reverse complement strand
TCGGGGGCACTTTCGGCTTTGCCGGTTCGTTACAAAGCTACGGCTTTGCTCCTTACCGGCAACCCCAAAATTTCTCCCCGATACCCTCAGTATAAAAATACCACTTATTTCTTTACAACTCCTTAGATGAAATAATTTCATTGAAATGGTCAATATTTATTAAGATAACAAGCTTTAAAGAAAAGTTGAATATCGCTTGACTTATGAAATGATTTCATATATAATATATGTCAAGAACTTTAAAACAAACGGAGACCTTTATTATGAAAATCGGAAATCGAAAAAATTTCACACTCATCGAACTCCTGGTAGTGATCGCCATCATCGCGATCCTTGCCTCAATGCTGCTTCCCGCACTTAACAAGGCGCGGGAAAAAGCCAAGTCAACCAAGTGCATTAATAACTTGAAGCAGCTTGGATTGGCAAACTGCATGTATATTAATGATTACAACGGTTTTTTTATGCCGGCAATGATCGGACCGACCAGTACGAACGCGTGGTATGATTCATATTATTGCCCTCTGGTTTTAGGAAACTATGTGAAAAAATGGGTGACTGGCAAAATCCAGGAGTCGGGATGTCTTATAGACTGCCCTTCAAATGTCTCCACCGCTGGAACTTATAATGTGTATACTAATTATGTTTACAATATGATGCTGGGAGGATCTACCACGTCCACTGACCGGGCAAAAAACATATCAAGAGTCACCAAACCTTCAATCCGATTAATGTTTGCTGATGCTAATGACCATTATGTCGTCGCCTGGGATATCTTTTCGCCAAGACTGGGACCGTGGCATGCCGGGCGCACCGCTAACTTTCTGTTCGTAGACGGCCGTGCCGTTAATATGTTAAATCCCAAGTATTCCTCAATTCCAGCAGAAGATCATCCTATTCAATACAGATCCTTCTTTGATTATCACGATCATGGGTTTGATTCATATTTGAGGTATTGACAACTGTGAGTTCGGCAGTATTTTGCCTGCTATCAAATGGTTACTTAACACTTGACAAATTCAAGGAATAACAATGCATATGAGAATTGTTGCTTTTTTAGCGGCTTTCGTACTGATAGCTGTAAACATTATTGCCGGAGAAAACCTGATTCGCAACGGTGATTTCAAGACTTACACCCCGCAACTGCATCCGGAGTACTGGGTATTAGGCTGGGCCAAGCCGCCTGGCGGCTGGGTGGCGGATACCGGCGTCAGCATCTCCGCTCCGGCATCGTTGAAAATTACTAATCAGTCCGGGCAGGATACGATTATCGTACAAGATGCGGCATTGGAACCGGAGACGGACTACCATTTTTCCATCTGGATGAAAGGTGACAGAATAACAGCGGAAAAGGCATGGGGCGGCGCTAGATTCTATATCCAGGACGGGCCTAAAATTTTCCGGGACGGCAGTCCGGCGGGATTGTTCAAACCGGGAACCGGGAATTTTGACTGGGGAAAAATTGAGTTTAATTTCAATTCACGCGATGTCAAATCCGGTAAAGTGACGATTTATCTGGCGTTGCGCGGAGCCAGCGGCACTGTTTGGTATGATGACATTGTTCTGGAAAAAATCACTGCCGCGAAAGACACGGCAATAAGCGGGAGATTATTCCCGGTGGATTTTCAAAATCAGTCTTATTCGGTTTGTGAAGGCCTGCCGGGCATATTGTTCCTGGACATCAACGGCGACCGGGCGCAAGTGGAGAAAAACGGATTGGAACTGACATTGGATTTGCCGCCTGAATTTGAGTTTAAGGGTGCTTGTACCGGACTGCTGAATGGAAAAGACGGGCAGGGAAATTTCGCTTTCATCCCTGAAAAATATTCTGAATCTGCGATACAAAAGAACGGGATTGAATATCGCCGTTATGTTATTGCGATCCATGACACTATTATTCGGCGGATGCAGATACGCGGATACGCCTGGAGCAATTACGACCGGATATTCATTGCCGCCCGGCCCGGCAGCGCCGGAGAAACCCGGGATGTTTTCTGGAGTTTGCGCTCAGGGGAATTAAGGGGGAAGGAGAATCAGTTCAAATTGACGGCGCTTCCATATCCGGAAAAACCGGCGAAGAAAGTTGACCGTTTTGGTTTAATGATGTCTTTTCTGTTGTCTCAATCTGCTCCGTTTACTGATATAAACGATGCCTATCTGTCCTACTGGAAGTCCCTTTCTGTTGCGCCTAGAACATTGCAGCCGGGACAGTGGAATGACTATTCTGATGCAATGCGCAGCCGTATAGAAAATAATTTCAAATTGTCCATTATTATGGCTTCACGCACGGCGACTCCGTCAATATGGGGCGCGGAGTTAAATACTGACCGGATACCGCTGCTGATTGATGACAAAGGCAAACCGGTTAAAGGCGCGGTCGAACCTTACTACCTGGCGGAAGACCCCGAAGGGCTGATCTGGGACAAATATTTTTCTGAAGCGTTTAACGCAAGGTTGAAGAAAATATCCAGGCCGGAAATGATTATTTATGACTGCGAACCGGGAGCGATGGAGCATGGCTACAGCGCAGAAAACCGGAAACGTTTTGCCGCATACGCCAAACTGGAACATATTCCGGAAATCGCGGAGATCAAGAGTCAATATACCGGCAAATGGTTTGATTTCAGGGTATATCAACACGGTTTAATCATCAAGAAATTCTGCGATGCCGTACATAAACATTTTCCCGGGGTGAAAGCGGTAATCTGCAGCGACCCGGTTCATGCCGGAAGCCAGCCGCTTGCCAACTGGTGCGGCGTTGACGTCAGGCTCTCGGACAATGACGTTGATCTGCACATGAATATGCCTTACTACTCCGGCCTGGAATTCTACAATGATGTTGAACTGAACAATAAGATATTGAAGAAAAAGAACTTTCCATTAATTGACCCGACTGAAAACGAAGATCGCTTTTATAAACGCTATTCTCCGCTGGAGGTAAAGCAGAACATCGTCGCTGCCGCGGCCCTGGGTTGCTCCGGCATCGGCTTCTGGCCGTCGGACGCATTTGACGGCCGTTATTTCCGGACCATTGCCGAAGCATTCAATCTGGTCGGACAGGCGGAGGATTTTTATTTCTCAACCCGCTGTGACAATAAGTTAAGCGCGGAACCGGCCAATGTTTTCGCGCAGACGTTTGAAGACGACGGTCAAAAACACCAGGTCAAATTGCCGGACTTCAATAACACGGTCAAAACATTGATGCATGAAAAAGACGATGCCTTCATCGTCACCGTGCTGAATTACAATCCGGATTCGGTTTGCCTTCTGCGGCTGGCAATTCCGACAATAAACGACGGACCGTTTCAGGTCAAAGACCTTGGTTCCGGAAGATACTTTTCCGTCAGCAGCGGAAATGACGGTCTGACCGGCGCACAAATTCGTGCCGGATTCCTGGTGGAAATCCCGCCGCGCGAGGTTGTACTGCTGCAAATTACTCCGGGGACGGCGAAAACTCCTTCAGCACAAATTATCCTGCAATCGGAATTGGATGCAAAATTAGCTGCCGCTAAAGAACAACTGTCCAAAATGACTAAATTTGAAAGTATTGCGCGAAACAACGCCGCCGTTTCCTGGTCGGTATTGCCGGGCGCAGACGGTACGCCAAAATTAAAACTACAGTTGGACAAATTTAAAATATATATAGACCCGGCCAGAGGCGCCGATATCACCGGCTGGAAAAATACCGCTGACGCCGCCAGGGATTACCTCTTTCATCAAAATCGCGGCGTACTGGGACAACTGTCTTTCTATGATACGAAACAACGCAGTGCGCCGTTTCCATTTGAACTTAAAAATATCGGAATCAGCGAAGCCGGTAATCCGTTTGCGCTATGCAGTTATACTGTTCCGGGTTATGAAGGGGCCAACTCCGAAGCCAACCCGCTGGAAGGACTGATTATCAGCAAGGAAATTTCGCTGTCAGACAATGGAAAAACCATTAATACAACCTTGAAATTTACCAACCGCGGCCCGCGCCGGACGGAGATGAAACTCGGGTTCAGGATAAAGAATTACCCCCGGCTGGGAGGATCTCTGGCGGGAATGAAAACCTTAGCCGATATCGCAACCGTCAAGTACTCTTCGCCTTCAGGCGAAAAGAATGTGCCGTCAGACCGGCAGGGCGGCATTCTGCTGCTGTCGGAGAAGAATGCCGGATTGAGTTTCCTTAAAGGTGTAATCAAGCCTGATCCGTGGCTTCCGGGCCCGGTTATCGCCGAAGCCGCTGCCGGCCCTTTGAAGGAAACGCTGGTTTTTGATGCTGCGCCGGAATTCACCGCCGGTTATCTGATCTGGAGAACTGTTAACGACTATACGGTGGAAATGCTGTCCAGCGAATTCATATTGCCTTTCGGCAAAACAGCGGAGTATACCTATACTGTCAGCCTGAAATAAATCATTGCTGAATTGAACTCAAACCGGTCTGGTTCTATGATAGAAAGAGATTTTATCATTGCGGGAGATTAACTGGAAGCCGTTTTTCTCATAGAGGCGGATGCCGGAAAGATTATTGTTGTCAACGGAAAGCTTTATTTCTTCAACCCCGGCTTCATCTCCGGCCTCGAGCAATGCGGTCATCATCCGGCCGCCGAGCCCCTGGCCGGTATGGCCTTCAGCGACGCAGATTCCCAGCCAGACCGTATCGGCTTCGCGGTCGAGATGCCCGTAACAAACCGGAGTTCCGGCGTCATCAATACCGAGCAGCGTGACGACATGATTGCGGACAACTTCCGGAGGGCGGGAATTGAAGTATCTGAAGCTGGAGCCGGAAGCGCCGATCTGCGGAATGAACCGGCGCAGCAGCCCGATGCCGGACTCATCTATTTTTACAATTTTCATAAATGTCCTTGATGATCCGGTCAAGCAGGGCAACGCAGGATTTGCGCGAATAATCCCTGAGCAGTTCGGCGATACTTTCCTCCAGGTTCAATTCACTGCGCCGCTGGAATAGACTGAGCAGCTTGACTACTGCGGCATTTGTATTCCGTACTTCAATCATGCAGCCGTTGATGAAGTCCTTTACTTCTTCGCTCTCAACACCCGCGATAATCGGAGTCCCGCACAGCAGGGACTCTTTCAGCGGCCAGTTGGCCGGCTGATTAATGCTGGGCTGACAGACAAAATCCGCGGCGCTGTAATAAAGCGGAAGCTTCTCTTTAGGCAGGCAGCCGAGAAATTCGACATTCTTGCGCAAATTCAGTTCAGAAATGCGCTTGAGAAATTTTTCCGTCCCGACCGGGTCATTCACATAAACGGTGAACAGCAGTTTGACTTCCGGACAGGTATTGCGGAGCTCCGCAATGACGTCAAGCAGCGGATATGAACCTTTTATCCCGGTCAGGTCGGTGCTGTGAAACAGCAGCGGAAATCCCGGATGCTTTATGCGGATATCTTCAATCTCTTTTTCTCCGGCGCGCTTATACATTTCGGTATCAATTCCGGCATAGACCGTGCTGGCGGTGATTCCGTATTCTTCAAACAGCTTGGGGATATTGGTTTTATTGACGGTAATCACCTGGTCCATCTTCTCCACGGCGGCTTTGTCCGCTCCGGCATACAGCAGTTTCATCATCCGGAAAAACACCTGATGATGCAGCCGGAAGTTCTGCAGAAAACCTTTGTCGTAGAAAAATGCGAACGGCTCGTAGCATATCTGGATTTTCGGCAGCTTAAAGTCGCATACCAGCCAGTTCATCGGAAACATGCTGTTGATGATAAAATCATAATCCTGCAGAATCTTTTCCAGTTCAGCTCTTTTCCGCTTGATCCTGCCCGGCAGGGTCAGCCAGTAGGCCGGCGAATTGGTGGATTCGCGGTCGAGCTGCACAAGCCTGATGCCGGCCTGCTCCATCTGGGCTACGGCTTCGCGGGAGGCGACATCGCAGAACAGTGTCAACTGGTGACCGTGATTGCGCTGAAGCGCCTCGGTGTAATCCAGCACGAATCTGGTGCCGCCGCTGTTGACATGCAGAAGATGTGAATGAAACCAGGCTATGCGCATAACTTATTTAACCGTAAATATATTATTTTTCTATTAAAAATTTTATACCGATTTTGCAATTGCAACTCAATTATTATAATTCAATCTGTTCAGGAAGCAAATTCCCGGATGATCGAACAAATGTAATCGAGGTCGGATTCCGTCAGGTCCGCATGGGTTGGCAGATTGAACCCGGCAGCCGAAATCCGCTCCGTTACCGGAAGCTCCTCTTTGCGCTGCATTGATTCCTGCCGGAATGGCGGCAGCGTATGGAGCGGAATGAAAAACGGACGGGAATCCACGCCGTTTTCTTTCAGGTAATTCATAAGTTTATCACGCGAATGCCCGTACTGGGCATGATCGACAGTGACACAGAAAAGCCACGGCGCAGGGACCGCCCAGGACGCCACCGGCTGGAAGCCGATTCCAGGGATATTGTTCAGCCGCGCACGGTAGCCGGCAAACACGTTCCTTCTTCTCGCCAGGATTTCATTCTTGCGTTCAATCTGAGCGCAAAGAATGGCGCAGGCCACATTGGTCAGCCGGAAGTTATAGCCGGTCACCGGGAAATAGTACCGGCGGTCAGGGTCCATGCCCTGTCCGCGCAGGGTGCGGATGCGCAGCGTCAGTCCGGGATCATTGAGGGTCAGCGCGCCGCCTTCGCCGCAAGTGAAAATCTTGTTGCCGAAAAATGAAAACGCCCCGATTTTTGCAAGGCTGCCGGTGGGGCGGTTTTTATACAATGCGGTGTGGGCTTCCGCCGCGTCTTCGACGACCCATAGACCATGCACGGCGGCGATGTGATTGATCGCATCCATGTCGGCTGGATGTCCGTACAGGTCAACCGCAATGATCCCCTTGGTCCGGCGGGTAATGGCGGCTTCAAGCAGTTTGGGGTCGATACACCAGGTTTCGGGGTCCGCATCGACGAACACCGGCTCCGCGCCGACGTAGCGCACCGCATTGGCGGTGGCGATGTAAGTCAGGGAAGGCACCAGCACTTCGTCGCCGGGGCGCACATCCAGAGCCAGCAGCGCCAGGTGCAGCGCAACCGTGCCGTTGCATACGGCTACTGTCTGGGCGGTTCCCGCCATGACGGAAAATTCTTTTTCAAAGCGATTGATGAATTCGCCGGTGGAACTTATCCAGGTACTGCGGATTGCCTGAACGACATATTCTTCCTCTTTGCCTTTCAGGTCCGGCGCAGCCAATGCTATCTCTCTAAAGTCTTTTCTCATGTGCGTTCCCTAAATTGTGTAAAGATATAGTATCCAATCTTCCTTATAATATAAAACAATATTCCCGATAATACAATAGTCCCGCCGCGCACAAATACAGACTTGAACCGCTAATAAAACTTTCCGCACAGATTTTCCCCGCCGGATTTGAGAAATTCTTTTCAGGGGGTAAAATAGAAGATGTGTGAATTATTATACAGGGAATAAATATGACAACAGGCGAAATAGTCAGCAATACGATACTTAAAGACAGCTATTATAAGGTCGAGTTTTTTGTTCCGGAAATTTGTGCAGGAACACAGCCGGGACAGTTTGTCCATGTGAAGATTGCGAACCTCCGGGACCGCATTCTGCGGCGGCCGTTCAGCATCAGCGACGTCAATGAAAACGGCATCCTGACCGTTATTTATAAGGTGGTCGGAGAAGGCACGGAGGTGCTTGCCGGGCTTCCGGCGGGAACCGTCTGCGACCTGATGGGGCCGCTGGGCAAGCCGTTTTCGCTGCCCCGCGCCAGCGAGCTGCCGGTAATTGTGGCCGGGGGGTACGGTTCCGCGGCAACTTACCTGCTGGCTAAGCGTTCTCCGGTCAAAGGCGTTCTGCTGCTCGGGGCCAGAAGCGAGGCGGACTTGATCCTGACGGAGAAATTCGCCGCCGCCGGATTCGATGTGCGCATCGCGACTCAGGACGGCTCCCGCGGGCATAAAGGACTGGTTACTGAGCTTATTCCGCCGCTGCTGCAGGAAAGAACCGGTCAGAAAATACGGTTTTACGGCTGCGGCCCGAGCCCGATGCTGATGGCCTTGTCTAAAATGCTTCAAAAAGGCGGTTTCGGCGATGGCGAAGTCAGTCTGGATCATCTGATGTGCTGCGGCGTCGGCGCGTGTTTTGCCTGCGTGGTCAAGATCAAGACCGACAATGAAGACGGCTGGCGTTATGCCAGGACTTGTAAAGAGGGGCCGGTGTTCACGGCGGATGAAGTTTATACGGATGGAGAATGAAAATGGCTGATTTGACTGTTGATCTGGGTAAATTAACGCTGAAAAATCCGGTCATGACCGCTTCCGGAACTTTCGGGTATGGATTCGAATATAAAGACTATTTTGACTTGAGAAGACTTGGCGCGGTCGTGGTCAAGGGTATTGCGATGAAACCCAGCCACGGCAATCCCACGCCGCGCGTCGCGGAAACACACGGCGGCATGCTTAACGCCATCGGACTGCAGGGGCCGGGCGTGGAAAAGTTCCTGCACGGCGACGAATACATGCCTTTCCTGCGCAAATCCGGCGCGGTGGTGATCGTCAATATCTGGGGCAAAAGCATTGAAGAATACTGCGATGTCGCCGCCCGGCTGGAAGCGGAAAAGGACGGCATTGCCGCGCTGGAGATCAATATTTCCTGCCCTAATATCAAAGAGGGCGGCGTGGCGTTCGGCACCGACCTGAGTCTGGCACACCAGGTTGTTGCGAAAGTGCGTCAGGCGACCAGCCTGCCGCTGATTACCAAACTCAGCCCGAATGTCACGAAGATCGCCGACTTCGCCAGGGCGGCGGCCGACGCCGGGACCGACATGGTTTCCCTGATCAACACCATTACCGGAATGGCCATCGACATCAACACCCGACGCCCGAAAATCGCCAATCTTACCGGCGGACTCAGCGGTCCGGCCGTCAAGCCGGTCGCGGTGCGCATGGTTTACGAAGTCTCAAAAGCCGTGAAGATTCCGGTCATTGGAATGGGCGGCATCATGAACGGCGACGATGCCGTGGAATTCATGCTGGCCGGGGCTTCCGCCGTGGCGGTCGGCACCGCGATCTTCGCCGACCCTTATGCACCGCTGAAAGTGCTTGACGGCATCAATGCCTATCTTGAACGCCAGGGCTGCAAGTCGGTCAGAGAGATCATCGGCGGCATGATCCGCTAAATGATTGCGGACATCTGCCTGCCGCTGCGCTATTTGATAGTCAGATATTGGCTTTTGCCGTTCCCGGCGCTTGGATTGCTGCTGATGCAACCGCAGATTCCTGCTCAACTGTTCTGCGAAGCCGCCATAATCCCGGTCCTTTCTGTGGATTTATGGAGGCGGACAGGTTGTTTTTCTGACTAACCCGGGCTAAATTAACTGCTTGAAAATATGATTGTTAAAATTTAAAATCAGCTTTAAAACCATTAATAAGGGGTGAAAAATGCGCAGCGACATTATGAAAAAAGGGTCGGAACGGGCGCCGCATCGTTCTCTGATGATGGCAACCGGCATCAAAAAGGAAGACATCAATAAACCGTTTATCGGAGTCTGCAACTCCTATACGAACATTGTTCCCGGACACTGTCATCTGAAGGAAGTCGGCGAACTGATTTGCGAAGAAATCCGCAAAGCCGGCGGCGTGCCTTATGAATTTAACACGATGGCGATTTGCGACGGCATCGCGATGGGCCATTCCGGCATGAAATACTCGCTGCCCAGCCGTGAACTGATCGCGGACACCGTGGAATCCATGGGCAGCGCGCATCCGTTCGACGCCATGATCTGCATTCCGAACTGCGACAAAGTTGTTCCCGGCATGCTGATGGGCGCAATGCGGCTGAACATCCCGACAATTTTCGCTTCCGGCGGCCCGATGAAGGCGGGAAAAATCGTCGACGGCAAAGCCACCGACCTGATTACCATTTTCGAAGGCATCGGCAAACTGAAAGTGGGCCAGCTTGACGAAAAAGGACTGCGTCTTCTTGAGTGCTGTTCCTGCCCCGGACCCGGTTCCTGTTCCGGCATGTTCACCGCCAACAGCATGAACTGTCTGTGCGAAGCGCTCGGACTGGCGCTGCCCGGCAACGGCACGATTCTGGCAATGTCCGCCAGGCGCAAAACGCTCTGGAAAAAAGCGGCGCAGCGCATCGTGAAAATGGCGCTGGACGGCGGCCCCTGCGCGAAAGATATCGCCACCAAACAGGCGTTCCACAATGCGCTGGCGCTGGACATGGCGATGGGCGGCAGTTCGAACACCGTGCTGCATACCCTGGCGGTGGCCAACGAAGCAGGCGTCAAACTCAATCTGAAAACGCTGGACGAAATCAGCCGCAAGACCCCGAATATCTGCAAAGTTTCCCCGTCGAGCGCGTTCCACATGGAAGATGTGGACAGGAACGGCGGCATCATGGCGATTATTAAAGAGATCTGCAAAATCAAAGGGCTGGTTGACCAGTCCGCAATGACGGTTACCGGAAAGACTCTCGGCGAACTGGCGGCGGCGGCTCCCGCGCCCGACGGCACGGTTATCCGCACGATCAAAAAAGCTTACAGCCAGGAAGGCGGACTGGCCATCCTGTTCGGCAATCTTGCCGAAAGCGGCTGCGTGGTAAAAGCGGCCGGAGTTGCTCCGCAAATGCTGAAGCACCGCGGCCCGGCGGTAATTTTCGAAAGCCAGGAGGAAGCCTGCGAAGGCATTCTCGGCGGCAAGGTCAAGGAAGGCGATGTCGTCATTATCCGTTACGAAGGTCCGAAAGGCGGTCCCGGCATGCAGGAAATGCTCGCCCCGACCAGCTACATCATGGGCCGCGGCCTTGGCGAAAAAGTCGCGCTTGTCACCGACGGGCGCTTCAGCGGCGGCACTCGCGGCGCCTGTATCGGCCACGTCAGTCCCGAAGCGGCGGCCGGCGGCATGATCGGACTCGTTGAAGCGGGCGATATTATCACCATTGACATTCCCGGCAGAAGCATCAAACTGGAAGTTTCCGATAAAGTTCTCGCTGCCCGCCGCAAGAAATGGCAGCCGCGCGAATCTAAAGTGAAAACCGGCTGGCTGGCCCGTTACGCCATGGCCGCCACCAGCGCCGATACCGGCGGCGTGCTCATGGTTCCCAAAAAATAAGCAAGTTTTACGAAGTGCGTTGAAAACGGCAGCAATGCCTGTTCTCAACGCATTTTTTTTTGTAAAATATTTCATCCCCGGCCGAGTTGCGTGACTGGACTGGCAACGGATATCCGCTCCAGGAACAGCAGGGCGCGGGGGGAAAAACCGGAATCAGTTTTTGTCTGATACGTTCTGCCGCCGACACCTTCGATGTTTTCCGACAGTATCTCTGTTCCGGCAATCAGATTGTCAATGTTCGACCCCAGGAATACGGCCTGTTCATAGGCGGCGCATAACTGAAACACGCAGGTCTCGTCAAGTTCGGATATTTTAAGACGGCCGCAGATGTCGTCTGAAGCCATTTTCAGCGCGGCATCCTTCTGTTCCGCGGACAGCGCGGACCATTGCCGCTGCAGCAGATGTCTGCTGAAATATTCATCGGCATTTTCTATTGTAAGCATGATTTCTCCTGTAAATTAAAAAAGGCCCCCTTGTCGGGGGCCGGGTGTTACGCTCAGATTGCGGCTTTTATCGCGGCAATGGCCTGAGCGCTGGGTTTGAGGTTGAGAATGCGGCAGAGGCGCTGTCCGGCATTTTTGAACTCCAGCGTAATTTCGCCGAGCGCCATGCGTTTGATGCCGTCGAACCCTTTCGGGGTGGCGTCTTCATCGGTGATGGCGCGTCCTTTCAGGCTGCACAGCCCGAAACCGGCGACATCGTTGACCCAGGCTTCGGTGTCCGGCATATCCGGATCGGCCATGATGGTCATGGTGCGGCCGTTGATTTCGTTGACGACCACCGCCACATACGCGCCGCGTTTTTCATCGGCCCGGATGATCTGGAGGCGGTTTTTGTATTCGTTGGAGAGGACTCTGGCCTGACCGGGAGAGCAGAGAATCTGGGTCGGTTCGCCGCCTTCGCCGATTACGGCCTGCGCCGCGTCGTTGACCAGATAACTGTCCAGAATGTTGCCGGCGGCATTGACGGAAAGTGATCCGGCCTGAGTGCCGAAGAAATACAGGCCGCCCGCTTCGCCCCTGGCGGATGCCGCAGGTTCAATCCGGCGTCCGAACAACGCCACGCGGTTAAGGTCGCGGGCCAGTTCGCCCAGCGCGAACGCGGTCTGGCGGTTGATCTGGTTTTCGACGTTGCCGTAAACCTGAATCGCCAGCGCGGTGCCGCTGATGATGATATCCTTGCGGAAGATCTGGCTGTAGTTGAAGCTGGAACCGGACAGATGATATGATTCTTCGCCGTCGCCGCCGTTGCTGCCTTCGGTCATCGGCGTGCTGACGATATTCAGCACGTCATTCTGAGCCGGTGTAGTTTTGGCGGAGCCGTTGGCCGCCGCGAGTTCCACCGTAAAAGCGGAGGCGCTGTTTTTGGCGGTGACTTTGAATAGCGCGGAGTCGTTTTTGACGACCAGCAGCGTTCCGGCTTTGAGTTTGGCGACATCCGCTTCCGAAGCGGTCACCACCATGTCCGTTACGGACGAAACAGTCAGCGAACGCCCGGCGATCTGGTCTTCGAGCCATTCGTGTTTCTGCAGCCGCGCGTCATCGGCACGTTTGAAGTTGGAGATGAAGCGGGGTTCGTCCTGGACGATGGTTGACAGCACATCACTCAAATCGCGTTTTTTGTCCTGAAAATTGTACGAATAAAGAGCCATTTTTGAAATCCTTTTTTGTAAATTGCGTTTTTGTTTGTTTAATAATTAGTTATTGGTTAATACTTCCGGCGCATTCTGCAACATTCCCGTCACATCGCCTTCGGCTTTGGCTGAAAGAAACCCGGCGGCCCCGGCTCCGGAACCGGGATTGCTGCCGCCGCCCGGACGCAGTTCAAGTTTGAACAGCTTCGGGCTGGTTTCTTTCAGGGCGTCCATGAATTCTTTAACCTTGTCCGGGTCTTCCAGTGCAACGCCGCTTCTGGCGGTCAAATATTCCAGATACTGCGGATCTGTAAAATTATGTTTGCAGGCCAGCTCGGTAACGTTTTGTCTGAATTTCATGGAATCCAGTTCCTGCCGGGCAGAATCTCTTTCCGTCGAAAGCGCCTGGAGACTGCCGCGCAGCCGGTTCAGCTCTTTATCGAAATCTTTCTTCAGCCTTTCGGTTTCAGAGAGATCGCGGCTTTCAAGCGATTCGACTTTGCCTTTGAGTTCCTCCATTGCGCCGGACAACTCCAGACTGCGGTTTTCCGCATCCTTGCGCTTGGCGATCTCCGCGTCCAGCCGGCTTTTGGGAATTCCCTCCGGCCGGTAGCTGTTCAGGAACTCCTTTTCCTCCGTTGACAGTTCCGCTTCCTGCGCCACTTTCTTCAACACGTCTGCCAGATTCATCTGCTTCTCCTTTTTTTTAGTTTAGTCTGGGGGTGACTCCCGCACTTTTTTTCGTGAGTGATCACGTTACACTATTAGTAATTTTGTCAATCGAAACATTGTTTATTGAGCTTAAAAACCGATATAAAATGCATTTTTAAACTGAATATCTAAATTGTCTTTTTAAGGTTCATTACCATCTCCTTTCTTTAGTTTTACTGTCGCGTTTTAAATAAGTGTTCTCTTTTTACTATTAGAGATTTTGTCAACAGAAATGATGTAATTTGAGCTTAAAAAGCGTAATTTTTTCTGTTTTAAAACTGAACATTGAAACATGCTTTTATAAGTCCGGCGGCATCCCGGGCAGATCCGCGTTTTAGACTCCCGGACTGCACATTCCGGACATCTGTCCATCGCGACGCGGTTATGGCGGCTATGGGCCGGACATGTTGGACATGTTGGACATTTTGGACATTCTGGACATGTGCGCTGCAGAACCGTCTGAGGCAGGCGGCGCTGTAACACCTCCACATTTTGGACACCGCCTTTGCACATTTTGGACACCATCCCTGCATATTTTGGACAACCCCGTCCGGGACGGACGGCACTACAGCAAAACCATTCTGGACAATCATCTACCTCATTTTGGACAACATGCTTCGCTCAACGATTTTCGTAATCCGGGAGTTCTGAGAAGACTGGGAATTCTGGGATATTGCCGCCTTGCCGTCCGAGACGGACGGCACTACAACAAAGCCATTTTGGACAGTCATCTCCCTCATCTTGGACAACGCCTCCCATAGGACCCATAGGCCCCATTGGCCCCATTGGCCCCATGTTTTCCGGCTCGCCCGTCAGAGATCCAATTCGAAAAATTCGGCACGGTCTTTCCAGGCTCTGATCATGTCCGGGGCGTATTTGCCCTTTACCGTGCGGGGGGCGGCGGCGGTATCGGGAATCAGCGGACGGCCTTCCGCTGACGCTTTGGTATTGTATTTCCGCCTTTCCATTTCGGTAAAGGTGACCAGCATCATGTCTTCGAATTCCTCGGTCTCTTTTTTGCTGAAGCCGTCACCGGCGTCGGCGGGACACATGGACATGTATTCCGCCAGCGCCTGCAACCCGGCAATCTCCGACGGATCGAGTTCGGGTTCCGCTTTGGGCTGTTCCGCCTTCTCTTCCAACTTTTCTCGCTTGTCCAACTTTTCTTGCTTAATCCCTTTCCTTCTGTCGCTGCGCTCCAGCCAGTACTGGATTGCCTTGAGATTGGGAATCGCGCTTTTGACGGTGGTGCGGGTCCGGCCCTCGTCGTCGGTCACGGTACTGGTGATCAGATAATCGCCCAGCGCCAGTTCCAGCAGGCGGTTTTCCACCCGGCTGTCAACGGCGTCCCGGCCAAGCTCAATCGCCTCGGCAAACCGCGGATGCTGCTGTTTGTAGTTATAGAGCGATGAACGCGAGATGTCCATTTTGTAAGCGATCTGACTGTCGGTCAGACCTTCTGCCGCGAAATTCATTGCGCGTTCCGGAAAACTTTCGTCGTACTTTGTTTCAGCCATGATACCAGTCTCCTGTTTTTTTGTTTTAACGAACACTCGTTTTCATAAGTGATCTCTTTTTACTATTACAGATTTTGTCAATCAGAAGAGTGATTTTTGAACTTAAAAAGCGTAATTTTTTTCTGTTTTAAAATTGAATGTCTTAATCGGTTTGTTTTTTGTTGAAAATGTGATATAAGTATTTAGCAGGCAGTAAATTAAAGCGTAATTTCAGGAATTTTGCAGAGTGAATCGAAAAAATTCAGAAAACAGCATTTTACATATCCATTGCGGCGATGTCGCAGCGGAAATTATGCGGGCGTCTTTAATTCCGGGCGATATTCTAGTCTGGCGCGAAATCTATCTGGAAGGCCCGGTCTCCGGCAATCTGTCAGATTCCGAATTCCGGAAAAGCCGGGCGTTATTTTTAAGCAGTTTCGGCTTTTCCTATTATGAAATTCTGGAAGCAATCGAACTGATGTACCAGCGGCTGGGCGAAGTTGGAAAATACCGTGAAGTTGTGCTGTGGTTTGACGCCTGCATGTTCGATCAGACAATCCTTATCCATATCCTTGACCGGTTGTCCAGGCTCCATTTGATCGGTACGAATGTTACCCAGGTCAGTGTTGCCGGCCGCGGACTCGGAGAATTTTCCTCTTCCGAAATGTTCTCGCTGTTTGACGGCAGACGCAAGGTTACCGCGCAGGAATATGCCGTAGCCACGCAGGCATGGCGGGCGTTCAGCTCACATAATCCCAACGCGATTGAGCTGTTTTTAGAAAGTGAATTTACCGGGCTGCCCTATCTGAAGGCAGCGCTCCGGCGCCATCTGCGGCAATATCCGGCGATAGATAACGGATTGAATCTGCTGCAGAAGAATGCGTTGAAATCGGTTGCCTCCGGCATCAATAAACTGACGCCATTGTTCAAACACGTTTCAGCGCTGGAAAAAGAGCGCTTTCTGGGTGATACGAGTTTCTGGGCGTGTCTGGATGAAATGGCGGAATGTGCCCATCCGGCGCTGAAGATCGAGGGCCCGGAAAGGATTAAGCGGCCGGTCACCGACCATTTGATCGACATGGACCGCTGGACGCTGGATATAACCCCTTTCGGCCGCGAATTGCTGGAGAAGAATTGCGACTGGATAGATAAAAACGGAATTGACCGGTGGCTTGGCGGCGTTCATCTGCTGGGCACTGAACAAATCTGGCGTCTGGATGAAACCACCGGCAGCCTGGTTAAGAATACATAAAGCTATTTACTTGTACAAGCCCGGATTAATGTTCAGTTTCTGGATCTTATAGTGGATGATGCGCTGCGTAATGCCGAGCTGACGGGCGGCGGCGGCGACATTGCTCCGCTTCAGTTTCAGGGCGTCAACAATCAACTCCCGCTCAAATGACGAGACCAGCGTCTCCAGATCGGCATTTTTTTCCGGCACAATCGTGGCGGTATTGGTGGCCTGTCCGGTCTGCAGCGACGGCGGCAGATTGTAGCCGTGAATGACGTTGTCGCTGGCGGTCAGCACCGCGCGCTCAATGCAGTTTTCCAGTTCGCGGACATTGCCCGGCCAGTGATAAGCCATCATCATATTGATCGCCGGGGTCGAAATGCGCTTGATCGAACGGTCGTAAAGACGGTTGTATTTTTCCAGGAAATGGTCGGCCAGAAGCATGATGTCCGAGCGCCTTTCCTTTAAATCAGGCAGATGTATCGGGAACACGTTCAGCCGGTAATACAGGTCTTCCCGGAACAGATTGTCGATCATGAGTTTTTCCAGATTGCGGCTGGTCGCGGCCAGGACGCGGACATCGACTTTGATCGGCTCGTTGCTGCCGATGCGTTCAAAGGTTTTTTCCTGTAGAAAACGCAGCAGTTTTACCTGAACCGGCTGGCTGAGATCGCCTATTTCATCCAGAAACAGCGTTCCGGCGCTGGCGGCTTCGATTCTGCCGGTGCGCCGGCTGATGGCGCCGGTGAAAGAACCTTTTTCATGGCCGAAGAGTTCGCTTTCAATCAGATTTTCCGGCAGCGCCGCGCAATTGACCGCGACAAACGGTTTGTCCTTGCGGGAACTGGCCTGATGAATGGCGCGGGCGATCAGCTCCTTGCCGGTGCCGGAACTGCCCCGGATAAGCACGGTGGCGGTGCTGTCCGCCACCTGCGCGACCATCGCATAAATAGCGCGCATGCTGCTGCAGTTGCCGACGATATTGGCCGGGCGCAGATTTTTGTCCAGCTCTATTTTAAGCCTGCGGTTTTCATCCAGCAGTTTTTCTCTTTCCTCAAGTTCCTTAAAACTTACCGCGACGGCGTCGGCCACAATATTGGCCACGGTTTCAATCAGGTTCAAATCCCGGTCCAGGTCAAGCCCGACGCTTTTTTCGCGGTCAATGCTCAGTGTGCCGATAACCTCTCCGTCATGGAGAATCGGCACGCAGATGAACGCGATATTTTTCTCGGATGAACGCGCCTGGGTGCGGTCGAGAAATTCCGGCTCTTTTGAAATGTCCGGAATGACCAGCGGTTTACCCTGCTGGGCGACTTTGCCGGTAATGCCTTCGCCGATATGATATTTACCGCGTTTTATTTCAATATCGCTCAAGCCGTGCGAAGCCTCGATAAACAGAATATCGCCGCGCCGCAGCGTAAACGTTCCGCGCTTAAGGCCCATTTCCCGGTATAGAATATCGAGAATCTCTTTCATCAGCGCGGAAACATTTTTTTGATGCACAATGACATGGCTGATTTGATTCAGCACATTCATTTCTAAATTCCGGTTTCTGTCCATAAGATATCCGTTAATAAATCAATCTGAAAAATTCAGTCATTAATGTAATAATAAAAAGCAATAAAGTTAATATATTACAAAAATGTAATTTCTCAAGGGCTGCAATCAAATATTATCCACTGCCCGCTTAAAGGCATCCCCGGAGTTGATGATAGTATTGATATCCACGCAGAAGGTCAGGCGGAAATATCCGGGATAGCCGAATCCCACTCCGGGAACCGCCAGCACATGCTGCTCAACCAGCGCTTTGATGAAAAGGCTGTCATCCGCCACCGGCGACTGCGGAAAGAAATAGAACGCGCCGCGGGGCATGGAATACTTGATGCCGGCGTTATCAAGAACCGCGGCCATGGCGTCGCGCCGCCGGCGGTAGATGTCAATGTCCACCGTGCAGTCTATTGAATGCTGCAGAATGTTCTGCGCCAGCGCCGGAGCGTTGACGAAACCGAGAATGCGGTTGGTCATGATCGCGCCGTTGACCAGGTCCTTTGAGTCTTCAATGGCCGGATTCACCGCCAGGAAGCCGATTCTGGCCCCGGCCAGCGATAATTTTTTGGAGAAGGAGCTGGCAATGACACTATACTTATATATGGAAAAGACGGACGGAATTTCGACATTGTCATAATTCAGGAAGCGGTATGGTTCGTCTGACAGCAGAAAGATCGGACGTCCCGCTTTTGCCGAATGTTTTGTCATAATTGCCGCCAGTTTTTCCAGGTCCTCTCTGGAATAAATCTGTCCGGTCGGGTTGTTGGGGGAGTTTATCAGCACGGCGCGGGTTTTCGGCGTGAACGCTTTGTCAATGGCGTCAAAATCCAGTTCAAAAGTCAGCGGCCTGGATTTTACCGGACGCAGCACCCCGCCGAAGTTGCCGACATAGAAACCGTATTCCACAAAATACGGCGCGGGGCAGATCACCTCATCGGCAGGGTCCAGCACGGCGCGGAAAAACACATTGATGGCCCCGGCCGCGCCGCAGGTCATAATGACGTTGTCTGACGGAATCTCCATGCCCTGCTCTTCGGACAGGCTCTTTGCCACGGTTTTGCGCACTGCCGGATAACCGGCATTGTTCATGTAACCCAGCGCGAACGGTTTGCTCATTTCGGTGGACATCCGGAACAGGGCATGACTGACTCCTTCCGGCGGCGGCAGATCAGGATTGCCCAGGCTGAAATCGTAAACATTGTCCGCGCCGAACTCCTTCTTCATCTCGATGCCGGCTTCAAACATTTTTCTGATCCAGGATGATTTGTCCAGAAACCCTTTTATCTGATCGGATATAAGCTGCATTTTTTATCCCCGTATTTTCTTTTCTTTAAAAAACTGCATTGCATAAAAATAAACATCCGGAACACTAGCACGAAAACCTGTTTCTTTCAACTTTTTTCACGGCATAACTCTCATAAAAGCAACCGATTTGAAACTATTCACGACGGCAATCAGTTGACAAAATTGCTAATTAGTAAAAGGAGAATTTTTTATGTCGAACATCAACATCGCAAGTGTGGAAAGAGCGTTGAACAAGCTGATTGCCGGAAAAACCGGATTAATTGCGGATAAGGAGATCTTCCGCGGCGGTCTGCCGGCCGGCGCGGACGGGTTTGCAGTTGCGATCATCAATGAAGAACTGCGCAACGAGCCCGGGGAGAGGATTTTCACTGCAACGGTCTACGGCAAAAGTCCGGACCGGGATTTTGTGATGCGGAAATTTACGGAATGCACGGAAATTTTTCCGCTGTATGGCGGTCCGGAAAAACTGGTGGATGAAGCCGCGATAAATTTTTACGCGATATTCAAGCTTTCCATGGATTTCGCCGCCATTTCCGATAACGGGAAAATCAAAACGGAAGGACTGCTGAAACTTAAAATACGGCTTTAATTCCGCAAATTTTAAAATTCATTTTCCCGGCGTTTTTCAGCTAAAATTTACGGAAACAGTTGACAAAATCGCTAATTAGTAAAAAGGAGAATCATATGAAAATAGTGCATCCCAAAAATATAAATTTCAGTATTGATGCTGACGGCGGCATCACCCGTACCGGCATCTGGCGCGTCAAGCCTGACGGCGAAGTGAACATTCAGGAAAACCGCGCCGGCTTCCGGCAGGAAGTTGAGGACTGGGCGGGAAAAATCGGGGACCCGTTCCGGGTGCCGGCGGCGGATCTGCAAAGTTATACTGAAGACCCGGACTGCATTGTGACCGCGATATCATTCAATTCCGTTGAATTTTCCATCTATGACGTGACGTTCACCGGACATGAAAAACATTTAACCGCGGCGATGACAGCCGGAATCATTGAGACGGTTAATGAATTTGACGAACACGAAAAAAGCGCGGTATGGCGGATTCATGCGGACAGCCTGGAAGGCTGGCTGCCGAAAATCGGCGATGCCCTCAGTTGGGCAGGCGCGGATTACCAGTGCGTCAGTATCAGCAGCCGGCAGTCGGCATGCGGCGAATGGGAAGTAAAACTGACGGCCAGGGATATGTCGGTTCTGATGATCGGCAATCCGTCTTTCACGAGCAATAATAATCTGGAAAGATTCAGCAGCGCCAGATGGCGCGTCAAGAAGGACGCGGTTGAAAATTTCCTGGCGGCGCATGCGGTCAATACCGCGGCGGAATGGGCGGGTGACGGTTATATCGTGACCGATGTCTCCAGCGAAGCGAATGGCGCTTCAGGATATTATGTGATGCTGACAGCCAGGGATATGTCAGTTCTGATGGTCGGCAATCCCGCGTTCAAATGCAACAACAGTCTTGAACGCGTCATCAGCGCCAGATGGCGCGTCGGCGGCGATGCGATGGAGGAATTCCTGGCGGCGCACGAAATCAACGGCGATGCGTCCGGCTGGGCTGGAGAAGATTACTACATTACTGAAATCTCCAGCCAGCCGGACGGGGTGCAGGGGTATCTTGTCACAATCGAAGCCAGACATGTCGGAGTCCGGAAACTTGATGTGAAACGGCGCGAAACATTTGGCGGGTATGATATTTTCGGCAGCCTGAGACGTGAAATCGTCTGGACCGGACGCTGGCGGGTGCATCGCGACAACAAACAGGACTTCGAAAACATCACCGGTTTCTCCGCCGCGGACTGGGCGGAGGAAGGCTATATCGTTACGAGTGTTGATCCGGCCAGGATCAGCGACATGGAATATGAATATACCGTCGAAGCAAAATCCCCGGAATTTTCCAACCTGGCCTCGATGCAATACAAAAACGACCGCACCAATCTGTCCTCCAGAGTGGACGTCATGGTTGACAGCGGAACATTTATCCTCTCCGCGGAACAATGCGGCTGGAGCAAAGCCGATGACGGCGGATATGACGAAATTGCAGACTGGAACCCGGACACAAACTGTCCGTTTCAGACGGAAGACACGCTGGATAAGGAGATAATCGGCGGCGAACTGCTTTGCGCCATACTGACCGTGTCAACCTACCGCAGGGGCGAAACCCGCAGGCATGTCGCGGATGAAGTCCGGTGGACCAACAGCTCCAGGATCGTGAACAACGCCGACGGCAACGAGGGGGACTGGCGCAAAATTGAGATCAAGGCGGATATCATCAACGACTCCCGCGGCGACGTCTGGACCAAGGTTTCGAAGAAGTACATGCATGCCCCGGCCGGTTTTAAATGGAATCCCGATTTCTGGAAATAAAACTATGGAAAATACATATTACAATTTGACTGAAGCAATCGAAAATGTGGAAGAGCAATTACGCCGGAACCGGCTGATTGCCGGAAATAATATCATTATCGAAAATACCGGGTCCGGATTTAAGATCAGCAGCCTGGCCGGAGCCGCCGGCGCATTCAGATACAAAGGCTATTTCAAAGTGATCAGCACCGGCAGCAGGCCGGAACCTGAAGTAACAGTGGTTGACGGCGGTTACGTTAAAAATGCCGCCTGCGGCTATGTTACCGCCAAATACGGCACAAGCTATATCAGATACCCGGTTGATTCAAATTCCTTTGAGATTTCCGGCGCTTGCAGCATTTACCTGGAAATAGATCTGCTGACGTTTACCGCCGAGGTAAAACAGGCTGAACCCGCAATGCCCTCCGCTCCCGCCGGCAAATGGCTGGTGTTGCTGGCGGATATTGATCTCGATGAATCAGATAACCCGCGGATAAACCAGATTCACAAAACCGGCGAAGTCTACATCGACGTTTTCAGGGATGTGTATAACGGACCTTTCGCCATCCGCGATACCGGCGACGGCGAAACAAAACAAATCACCGTGTGCAATGGCGCGAATCCTTCCGATCCGGTCGCCGGATATATCTGGCACGGCAATCTTGTGTTTCCGGTAGCCCCCGCGACATTCCCGGTCAATGAAAACGGGCCGGACCTGTTTTTGTTTCTGCGTTATTCCGGCGGCGCATATTCGTGCGGCATCGTAACCCGGGATGAATTGATCACCGATGACTATCAGTATGCTTCAACTGAAATTGGCTATGTCCGCCAGTCCGGGGATTTCGTGCCAATTTATCAATATTTGAAAAACAACTGGATAACAACCGGACGGGTGGTATGATGGCGACGCTAAGCAATACTTTCGGCTGGGATTATTTTGCGGACTGGTCCGGCGAAGACACCCTGAAGAATTTTCCCGCAGTCAATATTGAGACGGCAATTACGCTGGCATATAATGAACGCTATGCCTGGTTTCCGACCCGCGACGAAGTGATCGCGTCGCATAAGCGGAATTTTACGGTTTATGATCAGAGCGGCATTGCATACTGGTGGCTGAACTTGATTCCGCATCTGAAAATAAACGGCAGATACGTCATTTATGACGGCGAAAACCCGCCGTCGGGAAGGGACAGCGGATATGGCTGGAAAGCGATCGCGGTTAAAGGCGATGCGATTCCGGATATGATAACCCCGGGCCATGACAGCCATTTCGGTGTTTCTGCCGGCAGCGGCACCATTCCTGCTGCTGTACTCTGGTATTATACATTCACGGTCGCGGAAATGGAAGAATTAATCGGCGAGACAATCCTGCCTTATCCATATGGATTCCCTTTATTTTCCGCCAAATATTATATTCAATTTTATAAAATCATCAATTCCGTAAAACACCGGCTTTTCTACGCTTCACCGCCTCGCTGGTTCGCCGGATTTGAAGATTATACCCGGTCAGACATCGGTCAGTCCGAACTTATCGCGCTGCTTTCACAGCAGAATATATATAGTGTTGAGGTTGCTCCGCATTACAACCGCCCCGGCTTTTACGACGCTCATATAAAAACTGTGCCGTCCAGTCAGGTTGCGGAATATCCGGAGGATGTCTATTTCAGGCAGGCCACTGCCTATGGCGAACCATTATGGACCGCGACTGATGAATTTGCTTTATACAAGCATTTTGAACCGGGCGAGATTTTCAGGATTGACCCGCCGCGGATTCCGGCAATCCCGGACGGCGCCTCGTTCTGTCAGACGCTTGATCTGGTCAGTATCGAAGACCGTGCTCCGGTTGCGGATAAATTCATTTTTAAAAGCCCTTGACCGGTATTTCAGTTTCAGTTTTTGATCGAGTTAAGCATTTACAATAAAATGATTTACGTCATTATCAGGTTACAAAATCACTATATGTGGATACAAGAAACAGCCCAACATTAAAAAAAGGAGGCGCTATGTCAGGATTTAAACGAATACCAGTAAAAATCGACGCGGCAACAGGACGTCAGATCAATGAGAGCGGAACCGTTATCCGGGAAGCGGATTATTTCCGGCTGCTGTTCGATGAAACCGTAATTCTCTGTTGTGAATTTTACGACCTCGAATGGTCCGGCGGCGTCCCCGTCATGAAAGCACATCCGGTGGCCGGCGATATGACGCTGTCCGCGTTTGGCGATTGTGATTTCGATCCCGCCACCCCTTTCATGTTTCTGTCCGAAGAAAACAGCGATCCGGCGATCAATCATGTCAATGCTTCCGGCGACTGGCACGGCGGCGCTGACGCGGATCGCGGCAAAGGGCAGATCAGTTTCCGCATCAACACCAATACGGCGCGTTTCGATCAGGCAGTCAAAGCGTCCGGCAGCCAGAAATATTATTTCCTGATTATCGGCGTGCCTGCCGGTGAAACTGAAAAAAGCGTATTGGCGTATTTCCGCTTCAAGGCGGAAAACCGCCCAAGCTCCAGCGCCGGGGCGCCGGTCAGCGCGGATCCGGAATATCTGAATGCACAGCAGACGGCGGCATTGCTGAAAACCGCTCCCGAATTTTCGTTTTCCGTTGACGGCTTGACAAATTGGCATGCCGCGCAGACTGTTGCCGACCGCTATTACCGCGAATGCAGGCTTGCCGGCGAATGGTCGGAGCCGGTGGCGTTGATTACCGGTACGCAGGGCGAACAGGGTATCCAGGGGCTGCAGGGTGAACGCGGAATACAGGGAGTTCCCGGTCCGCAGGGGCCCGCCGGAGCGCAGGGTGAACAGGGGTCGCAAGGATCGCCGGGTCCGGCCGGCCCGGCTGGTCAAACCGGCCCGGCCGGCGTTGCAGGCGCAGCAGGCGCAACCGGGCCTCAGGGACCTGCCGGAGAAACTCCCCTGTTTTTGTCCGGTTCGTTTACAGAAGCCAGTCTGTCCGGCGGCATCCTGACGCTGTCACACTCCTGCGGCAATGTTTGTCTGCCGTTTGTGATTACCGATAATAACGGTAAAAATATAACTCTCGATGAAAAGGCCGTCTCGTTTGCCGAAAATCAGATAACTGTTAATCTGGCTCTGTTCGGAACCTTGCCGGGAACATGGAAATATGCCTTTGGCGGTTTGCCTGGCGCCGTCGGTCCGCAGGGGCCGGCCGGAGCCGGCAATGGCGATGTTACCGGACCGGCCGGTGCGGTTGACAGCCAGATTGCAATATTTGACGGTATTGGCGGCAAAATGATTAAAGACGGCGGTAAAACTATTGCCGCGGTAAAAGCGGAGGCGGTTGCAGATTCAAAAATTGCCTCCATTAACACCCGGACAGATAATTATACGCTGATTATCGGCGATGCCGGAAAAACTGTACGCATGAATAAAGCAACCGCCAATACGCTGACGATTCCGGCTGACTCCAGCGTTGCGTTCGCTGCCGGAACCATGATTGCGGTTATTCAGGCAGGCGCGGGGATTACGTCAATTAATGGCGCGACAGGCGTTACCATCAATGGCGTAACCGCCGGCGCCGGCGCGCTGTCAGGCCAATACAAAGGCGTGATGCTGATTAAAACCGCAACTGATGCCTGGGATGTGCTGGGCGCAATCGGGAGTATCGCATAATGCTTAATCTTTTATTGGCTGTTTTACAGCCGCCGCCCGTTGCTTCCGGCAGCACCGCATTTTACAATCTATATCATGTCGCAGCGTCCGGGAGTGTCGGAGTAAACGGAACTTATTATCCCTTGATTGATCCGGATATTTTTGATGAATGGGGGAATCCTGTCTATTACAATTATAATGGCGGCGGATTCTTTCTTTTTGCTTATGCGAAAAGTGGCAATGAATACTCGTTTAAGATTTCATCCAATTATCCGGGCAGCGGGGTTAATTATTTTTCCTGGACCGGCACTGCCCCGCATGAAGTGAACAGTCCAAACATATTGAGCGGCGGGTCCGCTCCGTTTCCAACAATACAATAAAGGAGATAGATCAATGAAATTCACAAACTTTAGAACCATCAAACTGGCAACCGTTCCAGCAACCGGCGACAATCCCCCAGCCGGCGCGGTGTACGAATGGCACACGTTGGATGAAGCCAATAATCTGGTTATCAATTACCGCCTCAGCGATGGAACAGACAAAATATTCTCTGCATGGGATGGATGGGGATTTTCTGAGTTGCCAATTACCGCGCTAGGTTCTTCCGGGACTCAAACGATTAACCGTTCAGTATCGGATAAATTCACAATTACTCCATCTGGGCCGGTAACTCTGACAACCAGTAATTTTGCCAATATGCAATCTGCAGAACTGGAAATTAATAACGGTTGCTCATATATCAGTTATCCGTCTGAGTGGGTATGGCAATCAAATACTATTCCTAGTTTACAGGAAAGCGGAGTTGACAAGTTTAAAATAAGTTCTTTTTTATGTGGCTCTACGTCTAAGATTTATGCAGAAAGAACACTTACTTATTATTCATTAAATGGGAACGATAGTCATACAAAATTGCTTATTAATTTTAGCTCGTTTCCATTTGTTGATATTTCAAGCAATGCTGCAACCATTACAAATTATAGCGTTACTTTTGATACCGCAATCAAGAAATTTGGAAATGGTTCGGCGGCAATGGACAATACTGGCGATTATCTGAGTTTGCCTTGGATCGCTGATTATTCGCCCGAGTCAGGAGATTTTACTGCTGAATGCTGGATTAAGACTACACAATCAGGTTCTAATTATCGTGGAATTTTGGGTGGTAATGCCGATGCGCCGTGGGCGCTATTATTAATGTCTAATGGAAGTATCTGTAATTATACGGACAGTGCGCATCAAACAACCGTTACAGTGAACGATGGCAACTGGCATCATGTTGCATGGGTTCGCCATAGTGGCAACAGTAAAATATATATAGACGGCACGTCTGCCCTGTCATGGACCGATTCAGTCAATTACAGCACGCTAACAACAGACATTACAGGATTCACGGGGGCCAATGGTGAAACTGGCTGTAAACTTAGAATCGGCAATGATGTAAATAATGGCGGACTTGTTGGCAATATTGATTGCGTTCGTATCTCCAAAGGTATTGCCCGTTATACCGCCAACTTTACGCCGTCGATAATTCCATTTCAATAATTAAGGAGTAATTGAAATGAAAAGAATACTATACAAAATTGACAGAATAAAGTTTTACGAATTACTGAACTCCATTGGGAAAGGTAATCCAATGAATCTGGAGGCGCAGTCATGAAGCGGCCGGAAATACTCAAAATTCGCAGATTATTGTCACAAATTGACGAGTACGAGCTAGACACGCCAGCCGGATTCCATGAGTTGACAATTCAGTATATAGCGGACAATTACAATGGCGCGGGGCCGGACTGGATGCCGGATAATATGCGGCATGTCATTACCTGGCTGCTATCGTGTTTTGAACCGGCGTTTCTGATCCACGATATGGAGTTTTCCGCCAGTAACCGGACGGCAAAAGGCTTTATTGCCGCGAACTCCAGAATGTGGCGCAATATTCGCAAGATCATCAATTACGAGTATCCGCTGTTCAATCCGCTCTGCTGGATCAGTCGCGCTAAATGGTATGTACGCGGCTGTGTGACATACGAAGCCTGCAAACGTTTCGGCTGGTCTGCCTGGACTGATTAAAAACGAATACAATATAACCACAGAGGCACGGCGGCGCAGAGAATACAGCAAAGGTTTAAATCCGGAAGCGTGGCTGTTATTAAAAAAAATCTGAGTCTTTGTGTCTATGTGGTTTAAAAAGTTTTTCCATAGTAACCATGAATTTATTATCCGGCGGAAAAGCCGGGAGAAGCGAGCAATAAAAATGAATTTGGAAGCATTGACTGTCGGCATCGGCATCTTAACCCTGTTTGCCACAATACTGACCGCAACCATCAGCGGCACTGCAACAATCCTCTGGCGTATCGCCAGAATTGACAAGGAAAAGGTTGACTGGTCCGCATGTCAGCATCTTCGCGAAACATGCCCCTGCCGCCAGGAAATCCAGGAACTGAAAGAAACTCTAAACAAAAAGGATAAAACATCATGAAAAAATTAATTTGCGCGATTTGCGCAAGCTGCGGACTGACTCTGCTTTCCGGATGCGCCGGATATAAAATCAATGATGATGGGTCGGCTTCATCCTGGGGCTTTCTAAGAACCCTGACCGTACAGCATGAATACTATCCGGACGGCAAACTGAAAACACGTAATTTGTCAACTCAAAGCAACACTGCGGATGTTATGATGGGCGCAAATGAGCTGTTAAAAACCGGCGTCGATACCGCCGCTAAATTGAAACCGTAATTGTTCAAAATTATATTTGGTACAAGAAATAATAGCCCATAAATTCAGCAATCATGAAATCATAGAACCCTATTGGTGATTATAATGATTTTTGACGTTTATTTGAAAAAAGTATTTTTAATTCATTTAAAGCTTTTTGATCATGGTGATTTTGATATAAATAGCTAAAGGTCTCTTTTGAAACAGATCCCGCGATATTAGCCATTTGATAATACCAGTCAGAATCATCGTGATCAAGATAATCGTTATAGTAAGGATCAATTTTAGGAGTGATTCCTTTTCGCTTAAGCATATGGGCTATCTCTGTTTCAGGGAAGGCTGTTAATGAAAAAACGCTGCATTCAAAGGGTCTTTCCAGTTCCATTAACAATTCAATCGTTTTGTCTCTGTCACTATCATCCTCAAATTCACTTTGTATTATTATATCGAATATCGGCTTGATCTTATTCTGTTTTAAAAGCATCGATACTTCAATAAGCTTATTTCGATCAAATTGGCGGTGATAAATTTCTTTATTCACTTTCTCGCTTCCCGTCTGTATTCCAATCTGTACCACAACTAATCCGGCATCTTTCAACGATACGATATTTTCTTGATTAATAAAATTTGGAGTTGATCTTATCATAAACGGAAGCGCAATTTCTTTTTTGTAGACTCTGCAGAATTCGTCTGTCCACTCTTTTGTAGTTAAAAAATGATCATCAATAAAGTTAATAAATTTTATAGATTGAATGTCGGAAATAGCATATTTTAATTCTCTTAATACATTTTCTACAGAACGTTTAAGAATATGTCTTCTTCCGGAGTATAGCTTATTCAAAAAAGAGTTAATACAGAATGAACAGCTATATGGACATGAACGGGAGGTCATTAAAGTATATCCATCGCCATTGTGCTTTGAATATTTTGCATAATCATGATGGCTAAAATTACGAAATCCTTCATTATCTAAAATATAAAACTTGGACCAATTATACCTATTGACTGGAAGTGAATCAAGGCATGTAAGAGGAGGTGATATCTGGTTCTGTATTATTTGGCTTTCTTTGTCTTTAAGCCATATTCCAGGAATGTTTGAAATATCTTTATTATTGAATATCTTTTCAATTAAAGTTATAAAAGCACCCTCGCCTTCACCGACACAAATACTGTCTGCATAACTTAAGCATTCTGCTGGTACTGTCGTTGGATGTATGCCGCCCCAAATCACATGGCTGTCCGAGATGCATTCTTTAATATCCTGAGTAAGCTGTTTTGCAAAAAAGAATCCTCCTGTTGTAACAGAAAGACCAATAATGGAGAAGGCTCGTTCTTTTAAATAGGTTTTAAATATTTTCTGATCATATTCTTTTTCGCGCGGAAGATACAATAACTCAATATCAATATCTTTATCATAAGCAACAGAAAACAGCGTCAAACAACTTAAATTACGATGTTCGTCAGGCAGTATTGATATCAGAAGAACTTTATTTTTAAGCATTAGATATAATTTCCTAATTAAGTGGTTAACGTTAAAAATTAACAAGCTAATATTTTATCATTAACTCAAATCACTAATCCCGGTCATTCTCATTTTTAATATAGCTTCTGCGGGCTAAAAGCTATTGCTTATATACATTAAACGCAAATCATCCTAATACAAAAGTTGCTGGAATAATTATATTGCTTATTGATGATTTAAACGGTTTATAAATGATGCAATGAGACATTGTATCGCAGTTTTTATGAAGCGTGAAATTAGCATGTTACGGGCGGCGCATATAATGCAATAAATTGGATTTTTGAGCACAAAAAAAGAACCCCGGTATTTTGCAATACCGGGGTGACTCATAAGACGGGTGTCTTATTTTTTGGCCTTCGCGGCGGGCTTAGCAGCAGCCTTCTTGGCAACCGGTTTTGCGGCAGCTTTGACGGCGGGCTTGGCAACAGCCTTTTTGACGACAGGTTTAGCAGCAGCAGCAACCTTCTTGGCGACAGGTTTCGCGACGGCTTTCTTGACGACGGGCTTTGCGACAGCCTTCTTGACGACAGGTTTCGCGACGGCCTTCTTGACGACGGGCTTTGCGACAGCCTTTACGACAGGCTTGGCGACGGCCTTCTTGACGACGGGTTTTGCAGCGGGTTTCGCAGCGGGTTTGGTAGCCTTGGGAGCACTCTTGGGAGCCATTACTTTTTTAACCATAACACACCTCTCTAAAGTTGTTGGTTATAATGAATATAACAAGTTTTAAATCAATGTCAAATAAAAATATTGAATCATTAAAAAAATATGAAAAGATTCTTTTGCGCGGCAGAATTTAAGCTCAAAATTCATGCATTAAATTTTACCTCAAATGACAAAAAAATGACATCATGGATTATTTTTGTAAAAAAAATCAAAAAAAAGATGCTTTTTTATATGCGTTTTGCCGCAAAAAAAATGATGATGTTCGCAATGGCATTCATATCGCTGATTTATCATGACTGAATTGATGTTTTAACGCGGATAAATATCTTTGAAAAAGTTAATTTTAAAAACAGTCTTTTAAGCTCAATAAATATCATTTTGGGGATGTTATACTGTGACATGGACCGCCATCGCAAAGGAGTGTTTATAAATATGCATGATGATATGACGATCCGGCAAAATACTATTGAATCAACAGTGTTCTATTTCTTCGATCATTACTTCATAGTTTCTCATTGCGTTTGAAGACAGTTTTCTGCCGTAAGGGCAGGCGGACGGAATCAATACGAATCCGCGTCCGCCGCCGCGCGTGCCTTCATCCAGCGCGGTCTTGACTTTTTCGCGGAACAATTCCGGTTTCAGATTCTCAATATCGGATGCCTCCAGGTTGCCGAACAGCACCAGTTGTCTGCCGTATTTTTCTCTGACGTAAGAGAGCTCCACATCGCCCTGCGGCGGCGGTTCCACTGGGTCGATTCCCATGCAGCCGGTGGCGGCAATATCATCAAGAATTGACCTCAAATTGCCATGACAGTGGATCCGGGGATAGCCGCCGGATTTATTCACGATTTCAACTATGATTTTATCGTAATTATAAACATATTCATGGAACAGTGACGGCGGCAGATAAGGCTCGCCGGCAAATTCCGGACCGACAATTCTCCAGGCGCGTCCGGGCAATGCGGCGGCGAGCTGTTCCGTCAGCCAGAAAGTGTACCGTGCAGCCTTGTCGAGCGCTTCACGGAAAACTTTCTTTTCAGTCATGGCGAATACGGTGTAATCCTCCATTGTCATGTTATACGCGACAATGCAAAGCGGGTCGGCGATGTCCAGCATCGGGCATCCGGTATCGCCCAGGTCCTTTTCCATCTGCACTATTTTGGAGATATCCGCGGCTCCTTGAAATTCATTGTCCGGAATCGCCGTCCATGCCTTTAAATCGTCCAGGTCTTTGATCAGATGTTCCACGCACCAGGTGGTGTTGAGATCCTTCTCCCTGACGGCATGGCTTGTCAGTGTTCTTGCTCCTGCTTTTACTGTCGTATAAGTATGCCTGCTGTCGCCGGTCTCCTCCACTCTGATTGATTGAATGCCGTCGGGATAAATTCCCACACTTCTGCCGCCGGCAATGACGGAGGCGCTTGTCCAGACCATGCGGTCGGTTTTCTCTCTGGCCAGATCGATCAGCGGTTTCCAGCCGGGATCGTTGTAAATATTGTATTTATCCGGGTCGTCCGGATTTTCGGAATAGCCGTTGATCTCATAAAAATTAACTGCCGGACGGTCTACGGTTTTGCCCTGAAAAGTATGGTACAGACGTTCTTTTCTATTCATAATTCTTTCCTGAATTTAATTTTGTGATGATATGAATTATAGTTCATCCTCCCGCAAAAGTCTTTAGCGGATATAAGCAATAATTTCGCAATTATCATCAGATTTAATTAGTAATTAGTCCGTATTATATGTATATTGTCACTATTGATTTAGCAATAATCGACAGGAGATAATATGGATTTGCAGGCTTCATCACGGTTGGTTTTTCAGACTAATTGCCCGTTGACGCATATTTCAGGGTTCTGGAAATTCGAACGCAGGGCCGGACTCAAAACTGCTGCCCGGTCGACCCCCGGCCATCTTATCCATTATGTAATTTCCGGACATTACAGCGTTTCCATCGGCCGGCGGATTTATAAAGTTAAACCCGGCGACATTATTTACTATTATCAGGAAGAAGATGTGGCCTGTGATATTTATAAAGACGCCGCGTTTTACTCCGTGGCATTTGCCGCTCCCGATTTCGAACCGCTGCCGCTGGATTTCCGGGTTTTTCCGGCACCCCGCAAGTGTGACCGGCTCTTCCGCAAATTATCGAAAGTGTGCATCGAAAACAACCCGCGGACGGCAGTATGCGCGGCTCACGGCACGCTGCTGAATATCCTTGCCGAAATCCAGAGAATCAGGCCGGATCTGAAACAATCTTCCGCCTGTGATGCGGCGTGGGCGCAGATAGAGCATTACATCAGAAGCAAACATATCTCCCGTCCGGCGCTGGATGAATTATCCGATAAATTCCGGATCAGCATTTCCTCGCTGATCCGCTTGTGCCGCCGCGTAAACGGCAAAACGCCGATTCAATATTTCAAGGCGCTGCGCATGGAGGAGGCGCGTTCGCTGCTGCTGTTATCCGGCATGAATGTTTCGGAAATCGCGGAGTATCTCGGCTACGGACGGATTCATGAATTCTCCCGCGAATTTTCCAGTCACTTCGGCCATCCGCCTTCAGCATTGTTCAGGCGCAGAACGTAAAAGCGGAACTCTTCTCTCTTTACAAAATTTGCATTACACGAAAAATGATTTATTTTGATAGTCTGGTCCGGCGCTGAATTTATCGTTGGCATAACTAAAAGCCGCCGGGAGGGGAGTAATCATGGATATTCAATGTGAACTTTGCCCCAGAGGCTGTCTGATCAAACCCGGACAGAGCGGAGATTGCCGCATCCGGGTCAATCTTGACGGGAAACTGCTGGCGGTAACGTACGGGTTCCCCTGTTCAATGCATGTCGATCCGGTCGAGAAAAAGCCGCTGTTTCACTTCATGCCCGGCACCAAGACTTTTTCCATGGCGACTGTCGGCTGCACCATGCACTGCAAGAACTGCCAGAACTGGGAAATCTCGCAGTCGCCGCCGCATCTGGTTGACGCATATCAGGTCTCGCCGGAGCAACTGGTGCAGATGGCCATCCGCTACGAATGCCCGTCCATTTCATACACCTACACGGACCCGGCGGCATACTATGAATACGCCCTGGATTGCAGCATCAAAGCCAGGGAGGCCGGATTGAAGAATATTCTGGTTACCGCCGGCTACATCAACCGCAAACCGTACCGTCAGTTGTGCCGCTATACCGATGCGGCGACCATTGATGTGAAAGCCATGTCGGACAAGTTCTACCGGGACGTTTGCGGCAGCACTTTGGCGCCGGTGCTGGACACGGTGGTCAGCACGAAGGAAATGGGCGTGGAACTGGAAGTGTCCAATCTGGTCATCCCGACGCTTAACGACAGCGACGCGATGCTGACCGCGTTCGTAAGATGGGTAAAGGAAAATCTCGGCAGAGACACGCCGCTGCACTTCCTGAAATTCGTTCCTTACTATCTGATGCGCAATCTGCCGCCGACTTCCGAGGAGACGATGGGCCGCGCCCGCGATATCGCCAAAGCCGCCGGCATGGAATACGTTTATGTCGGCAATATCCTGAATGAACAATGGACCTGCACGTTCTGTCCGGGATGCGGCGGCGAACTGGTCCGGCGGCACAACATGGTGATGATGGAAAATCATCTCAGCGCCGGAAAATGTCCCAAATGCGCCAAAAAAATTTACGGGGTGTGGAAATGAAAAGACGCGATTTCATTAAAATGACCGGGGCGCTGTATGCATACAGCCTGATCGCCCAATGCGGCGCGTTTGCAGTTGCGGCGCCCCGCCGGGTGATTGAAGCCGTCAGGGGCCGGTTTTATCCCGGAAAAATTAAAAAGCCGGATTTCAAGGCAATCGCTAAACAAGGAGAATGGAAAGGATGAAAACAATAAAATCAATCTGCGGTTTACTGCTGCTGTCGGCGGTTTGTTTCACGGGATCAGCCGCTGAAAAACGCGTCTTCGAATCTCCGCTGGCCGGCGACTGGTATCCGGCCGGTCCGGCTGAACTTGCAAAAATGATCAGCGGCAATCTGACGCATGCCGGCGAACCGGAATTGCAGAATGTGATAGCCCTGATTCAGCCGCATGCCGGATACCGTTATTCCGGCAAAGTCGCGGCTTACGGCATTAAGGAAATCGCGGGCAGGCCGGTCCGCCGGGTGATTGTCTTCGGGCCGTCGCATTCGCAACTGATGAACAACTGCCTGAGCATGCCGTCGGCGACGCATATTAAAACCGTGCTGGGCGAAGTCGAACTGGACCGCGAATTCATCGACAAAATGATGAAGTACAGTTTCTGCAAATACATTCCGCGGGCGCATGCTTCCGAACACAGCGTGGATATTCAGATCCCGATGCTGCAAATCGCGCTGAAAAACTTCAAGCTGGTGCCGGTGGTCACGGGGCAGCTTGATGAACGGACGATACAGGAAATTGTCGCCGCAATCTCGCCGCTGCTCGATGATAAAACGCTGATTATTGCCAGTTCCGATTTCACTCATTACGGCGCCTCGTTTGATTACGAGCCGTTCCCGCTGGACTTCCAGACCGGGGACAAACTCGATAAACTGGACCATGGCGCGATTGACAAAATCATCGCGATCAGCGAAGACGGTTTCTCGGAATATCTGCGGAAGACCGGCGCGACTGTCTGCGGGCAGAATCCCATCCGCCTGCTGCTGGCGCTGCTGCCGGAAGGCAGCAAAGGACAGTTGCTGAAATATGACACCTCCGGCAGCATGACCGGAAGTTACGCGCATTCGGTAAGCTATGCGTCAATCGCCTTCACCGGCAGTTGGAAAACGGCGCAGACTAAAGTTAAAGCGGCTGACGCCAAACTGCCGGAGTTGAGTGACGCCGACAAAAAGGCGCTGCTGAAGATCGCCCGGAAAACGGCGGAATATGCCGTCGCCGGAAAATCCGTGCCGGACCCGGATGAACTCGGCGCGAATATTTCCCCGGCCATGAAACAGCACATGGGCGTGTTTGTCACTCTGCATAAGAACGGCCAACTGCGCGGATGCATCGGCGAGATTATGCCGCGCCGCCCGCTGTATCAGGCGGTATCCGCCCAGGCGGTGAATTCGTCGCTGAACGACTGGCGTTTCAGCCCGGTGAACACTGCGGAACTCAAAGATATTGACATTGAAATATCCGCGCTGACGCCGCCGGTGAAAGTCAATTCATATAAGGATATAGTCATCGGCCGCGACGGCGTGATTTTGTCGAAGAACGGGCGTTCGGCGGTGTTTCTGCCGCAGGTCGCCACCGAGCAGGGCTGGGGCCTGGCGGAAACGTTGTCGAACCTGGCGGAAAAGGCCGGACTGGATGCCGGCGCCTGGAAAAGCGGCGCCGAATTCCAGACTTTCCAGGCCATAGTCTTCGGCGAAAAAGAAAAGCGGAAATAACATGCGGAATAAGCTGCTGACAACCAGTACGATCTTTGGCATCGGCGTGTTCAGTCTGCTGGTACAGGCGCTGCTGTTCCGCGATTTTCTTTCGGTGTTCGACGGCAGCGAAATCTCCACCGGGCTTTTCCTGTTTGCCTGGCTGCTGTGGATCTGCGCCGGCGCGCTGGCCGCCTGGCTGCCGCCGGTGTCGAAACATGCCGGACGCTGCTTTGCATATCTGCTGCTGCTGTATCCGTTCTCGTTCATCCTGGAAAAGCATCTGCTGCTCAATACCCGGCAGTTGCTGGGCGTGGCGGAATATGAACTGATTCCGCTGGGCAAACTTGTGCTCGCGGCGGTCTGCTTCGCGGCCCCGGTCAGCCTGATTACCGGCGCACTGTTCGTCTCGGCGGTGAAATGGGTGGAATCCAGTCCGGTGCCGGCCGCGAAAGTGTATGTCATCGAGGCGCTCGGCTCGTTCGCCGGCGCGCTGGCGGTGACGGCAATGCTGGCCGCCGGCATCGCGGATGAAACGGTTTTCCTGCTGGCCGCCGCCGTCACTTCCGGCATCCTGGGATTGAACGTTTTCCGGACAGGGGAAAGCCGGCGCGTCCGGCGGCAACTGCCGTATCTGGCGGCATTGGCGATTGCCGTAACCGCGCTGACTGCCGCCGCTGCCGGATTCGGCAGTTGCTGGCAGCGGACGGAAAATCAGAAACAATGGTCGCGGATGCTGCCCGGCGGCGAATATGACGGAAGTTTTTCCACGCCGCAGGCGAAATATCTCTGCGGCAATTATTCCGGCAGCTTTACCGTGCTGTGCTGGAATTCCGTTTACGAAAACCTGACCGACCGCGAATCAGCGCTGCAATGCGCCGCCCTGAATCTGGCGCAGCAGCCCGCGGCGGAACGCATCCTGGTCATCGGTCCCGGAACGTTTAATTTATGCCGGACATTCTGCGGGATAAAAAGCGTCCGCGAGGTGGTCTGGCTGGACCCCGATCCGGATTACGCCGGAGCGCTGCTGCCGCGGCTCCCGGAACAGTTTCAGACCATTCCGCCGCAGATGAAAATCCCGGGCGTCGAAATCAGGGATTATCTGCGGAACGCAAACGGCAAATTCGATCTGGTGATACTGCGTTTTCCGCCGCCGTCATCGCTCAGTTTAAACCGCTATTTCAGCCGGGAGTTTTATCAGCTCGTCAGCCGGGTCATGGCTGAATCCGGCATTGTCAGCGCATCATTCCAGGGCGGCGAAAACTACCTGAGCCGGGAAATCGCTTTTCTCGGCGGTTCGCTGCTGCTGAATCTCCAGCAGGTGTTTCCCGCGGTCGTGCTAATGCCCGGCGAGAACAGTTGCTTCTGGGCGGCGTTTAAAACCGGCATCGTCTCCGATTCCGCGCCACTGCTGGAAAAACGGTTAAGCGGCATCTCCTATTTCAGCAAAATCTTTCCGCCGCAATATTTGCAGACCGTATTCGACCCGCTGCGGGTTGATTTGCAGATGAGCAAATATCAGGAGACTGCCGGCAGTCTCCGGCGGCAGCGGCTGTCCAGTTCTGACTCAAATCCGCTGGCCTGCCTCTTTACAATGGTTTTTTCAATCAAAAAACTGGGCGGCGCTCAGCTTCCCGCCGCCGCCATCACCTTCTATTCCAGGAATATTCTGCCGGTATGCCTCATTGCGCTGGCGCTGTATGCGGTTTCGCGTCTGGCGACGCGCTGGTTCATGCGCCGCAGACCATCGAGCCCGGCTGTGCGGTCTTGTCTGGAAGGCGACATTGCCGCCGGCAGTTTTGACGTGCTGTTCATCCTGTTTTTCATTTCGGTTGTCGCCATGGCCGTCAACATCTGGCTGATGTTCGCTTTTCAAATGGACAAGGGCTCGATTTTCCTCTATTTCGGACTGGTCAACGCGTTTTTCATGCTCGGCTTATTCTGCGGCGGCAGGCTCACGGATTTTCTGCAAAACCGGGGGCAGGGCCGATACTGCTCTTTCGTGACCGCCTCATTGGGATTTATAATATTTCTGCTGCTGCTCAGGCACATCTCCCGCGATTCGCTGCCGGTATGGATTTTCGCGCTGCTGTTTCTGGGAACCGGCTTTTTCAGCGGAACTTATCTGCCCCGCGCCGCCTGTATTTTTAAACAGCGCGGACACGGCGACACCGCCTCGGCGGCTTTGCTGGAAACCCTGGATAACATCGGCGGCGCAATCGGCGGCATCATCACCGCGGTCATCCTGCTGCCGCTGCTGGGAGCGGATAAATTATTGCTGCTGGCAATCGCGACAATCCTGATGCTGCTGGCGATAGCGTACAGAAGGGGAAACAGGAGTCAGAATGAAGTAAAAACAGAAACCAGAATAAAACCGAAAACAACTCCGGGGAAGTAAAATATTAATGGCGGGTAAAATTCATAAATAAGACTTTAGATGAAAATATGAAAACCGAAAGTAAAACTATCTGGACGATTGGCCACTCAACTCATCCTTTTGATGAATTTGTCGCCTTGCTGCATTCATTTAAAATTGAGCTGATTGCCGATATCAGAAGTTATCCCGGCTCCCGTAGATTTCCACAGTACAATAAAGCGGCATTGGAAGTTTCTTTACTTGAAGAGAACATACAATATATACACTTAAAAAATCTGGGAGGAAGAAGAAAAGCAGCTCCCGATTCTAAAAATACGGCATGGCGGGATATTGCCTTTCGCGGCTATGCCGATTATATGGAAACCGGCGAGTTTAGAGCAGGAATTCAGGAACTTGAAACGCTTGCATCAAAACAGCCCGCGGCATTTATGTGTTCCGAAGCAGTATGGTGGCGCTGTCACCGGTCTCTGGTCTCCGATTATTTAAAAGTTAACGGATGGCAGGTAATGCACATCATGGGCATGGGCAAAGCAGAGGAACATCCATACACCGCTCCGGCAAACATTGTAAATGGGAAATTAAGTTATGAGCCCTGGCTCTGAAACGCCTTGTAACCACCAGAGACACAGAGACACAGAGAATAACTGACGGGTTTAACTGCCGAAATGCAACTTCAACATAAAACGCATTCCATGGTTTAAAATGGCTTTTGATTTAACCGAAAAAAAGGTTTTCTCTGTGCCTCTGTGTCTCTGTGGTTAAGTTTGGATTCCGGCTGCTGGATTTACGACAGCCGTATAGTATATTATTATATAAATTTAAACAGCGGGACAAAAAATGATAAGAAAAATAACTCTGGTTTTCGGCATGGTTCTGGCAATGGCGATTGGTGCATCAGCGGAAATTAAGTCGCTTTCGGCGGATCATATTCAATCCATTACCGGCAGCAAAAATTTTACCGCTACTGCCCGTACCGTTGACGGCAAAACTTTTTTAGAATTGAAGGACAAAAACGGCAAGATTGGCGGATATCTTTTTGATACCGGGGATTTTGTTCACGACGTCAAAGGCTTTAGCGGCCCCATCCAGATGCTGGTCTATGTGTCCGCCGCCGGTGTCCTGAGAAATTTTCAGATCATCAAGTCTTCCGAAACCCCGCAGTATCTCAACAAGGTAATCCAGAAGAAAGACCGCTATCTCGATAAAGACATTTTCAAACCGGGTATTGCCGATACTGAAGCGGTGACCGGCGCGACCTACAGTTCCAAAGGCATCACCAAAACCCTGGAAAAAGCCGGCGAAGCATTCGGCAAATTGATCGGCACGCCTTCGAAGCAGACCCCGGTAACCGATCTGCCGTCAACCTCCGCCGCCGATGCCGCCGCCAATAATCCTCCGCCCGGCGGCCCCCGCGACATTGACGCCAAACAATACACCGCCCTGGTCAAGCAGAACCGTCTCTCCGACAAGCCCGCCCTGTACGCCGAACCCGCAAAATAAAGCGGAAAGATTATTGGGACAATGCCCCGCCGGCATGGTCACTGCATGAAAAATATATCTTTCCGCCATTGGGCAGGGTTGTCAATTACGTAGTCGGCAATCCGTTTATATTCATCCATTGAACGAATTATATGGTCGTGAAAACGTGATTGCCATGCAAATGGGATATTTTTTTTCGGGCATATATGGTTACGGCGGATTTATATCCACGGATGATGGATGCCAGATTTTTTGATTGTGCCGCAAAATGGTTTGTAGAGACGCGATGCATCGCGTCTCTACGTTGTGTATCTGATGGCAAATTATATTGGTTTTCCCCGATAATTATAATTCCGTGAAAATGATTATTCATAACCACAAATTCACCCAATTCTAAATTCATATCGGGACGCATATCAACGGTTTTAATCCATTCTGTTTCAGCAATTTTTCCAATTTCGGATAGCTGTATTTCTCCATTAACGATTTCCCCGAAATAACCTTTCCGGTTTTGGGTGCAAATCGTAACGAAATACATTCCTGCGTTTGCGTAATTCCATGTCTGCAAACGGACTGATGGTATTCTGTATTTATTTTGAAATAATTCCTGCATTATAGAGGTTCACAACCTGGTTTTTGAACTTCAAAATAAGCTATCTTCATATTCGCATTCATGCGCGGCTCCGTTTGTTCTTCCTCAACGGCCATAATTCCACTGCGTGAATATTCGGATTAGATTCCTCTATAAAAGAAACCAACCTTTTAATTTGTTTATTAAGGTCTAATATCTCTAAATCTGGAAGAGTTTGCCCCGTGATATATTTTGCAACATCCACTTTGGATGCCTGGGATGCCTTCCCGCCTTTGGTTATTACCGATAAAGTATTTTAGCCGGGCGGGGCCTGACCCCATATTTCTTATTAGCCGGGCGGGGCCTGACCCCATATTTCTTATCATTTATTATATTTTTGTACATAATTATCCATATATTACATCTAAGGATGATCTTTAAATCAATTTTTTACGGCAATAAAATCAATATAAGCTTTTTATTCATCTGTATATTGTTTAATTCCAGCTTCCCTGGCTGCACTCCGCAACCAGTCGGGACCGCCTGCCGCAATCAACTCGCTTTAACATGCTTTGTGTTCCGCGAAATGCAAGCCAAAAAACTTGTCGGAGGCGCAAACGGTGAAAACATCTGCGCTGTTCCCATGAATTCAACGGACTAAAGTCCATTGCTACAATATGGGGCGTTCCTATGGAACTCGGGTCTTGGGGGGCCATGTACAACGGACTGAAGTCCATTGCTACAACATGGATCGCTCCGACGGAGCTGCAAAATCCATTTTGTTAAAACGGCGAAGGCCATAGCAACTTTCATTATGTATAAAGCCGGTCAGACGACCGGCTTTCGTATTTTTGTCAGGCGCTTTGGCCTGACTTTGGAGTGCGGCGCTCCTGCGCCGCTTTGTTTGGCTGTTCACTGGTTTTATCCTGCTTCCGGGGCAATCCAATTCCAAAGCGGCGCAGGGGTGCCGCAGTCCCAAGATTGCTCCGCAATCACAAAATACAAAATTCTGTTTTATCGCATTATTTGAACTTATTGTCACCGTTCCGGTTGACAATTTTACTATATGTAAAAAGAGAGAAGTCAGGAGACAGGAGTCAGGAGACAGAATGGGAACCGGAAAAATCAGAAGCACATTGAAAATGAGAAATCCGGGGCTTAT
>Ga0172379_10001805_pt1 | contig 40831 bp, 36 predicted proteins | sample GrowelOW334metaG_FD_119756 | JGI IMG/M metagenome (GOLD analysis project Ga0172379, IMG submission 119756) | Groundwater microbial communities from an aquifer near a municipal landfill in Southern Ontario, Canada - Groundwater well OW334 metaG | ecosystem: Environmental > Aquatic > Deep... | reverse complement strand
TCTACTCCTCATGGTCTCGGCGTGAAAATCGGGAGCCTACAAAAACATAGTCGCTCCGCTCATCTATCCCCTTTGTGGGGCCGCGAGTACGCGGCATCCTACAAAAACATAGTCGCTCCGCTCATCTATCCCCTTTGTGGGGCCGCGAGTACGCGGCATCCTACAAAAACATAGTCGCTCCGCTCCTTGTTTTTGTGGACCTATGGGGAATCGAACCCCAACCTCCTCCATGCCATGGAGGCATAATACCATTTTACTATAGGCCCATCGTATCCGATATCTGTGTGGGCGATAGAGGACTCTCCCTCGCCTCTCGTCGTGCCGCCGCATTCCTCGGGCTGGGCACCGCCTCACGGTTTCGCGCGCTCGCGAAACATCGTTCCGGCGTTCTCGTCCTCTCGCGAGACAATTAATTGCCTCGCTCAGTGTGGGCGATAGAGGACTCGAACCTCTGACCTTCACAATGTCAATGTGACGCTCTAACCAGCTGAGCTAATCGCCCGCATGCCAACCCATGCACATAATACAAAAAGTGAGGAAAAATAACAACTTTTCTTTACAGAAAACCTTAAAAAGCGTATAAAGAAATGGTTCTGAGAAGGAGCCCCTGTAGTTCAATGGATAGAACAGATCCGTCCTAAGGATAAAATGAGGGTTCGATTCCTTCCGGGGGCACACATAGAAATTGGAGGGTTGGCAGAGTGGTCGAACGCGCCGCAGTCGAAATGCGGTTGGGGAGAAATCCCCTCGGAGGTTCAAATCCGCCACCCTCCGCAATTTAAAGTAATACTCGTATAGAGTATTACTTTAATATTAAGAGAATTTGAACCGAAGAGAGAGGTAAATCTTCCCTGTTTTCTTAACAAGCGAAGCGAGTTTAGAAAACAGCAATCCCGCACCGCGGGGCTCCACTCTCCGCAACGACAAAAAATCACATCAGCGGAGTTTTTCTTTATTTACTCTCTCCTTTCTTTCTCTGGTACAATTAATATTATGGGAAATGAAAGTAAAAAGATTGTAAAAATTGTCCGCAATGTAATGCCTTCAGTGGTTTCTATTGTTCTTTCAAAAAAACTTGAGGAGCTAGAAAGCGAATTAAACAAAGAAAATACACAACACGGGAAACATCACTCTCCTATCCATATTCCCTTAGAGAAAATTGATGCGCGTGGAATGGTTGAAGTAGGAGGCGGATCAGGATTTATCGTTGATGCCACTGGGATTATTCTTACCAATAAACACGTTATTGAAGAAGCAAATGTAGAATACACAGTTATTACTAATGACGACACTCATTATTCCGCTAAAATTCTTGCATGCGACCCTATTGACGACGTTGCAATTCTGAAGATTAGTTCTGTAAAAAAACTTCCCGCAGTAACTCTTGGCGACTCAACTCAAGTTGAACTTGGGCAAACTGCGCTTGCGTTTGGAAATGCGCTCGGCATTTTTAAAAATACTGTTTCTCGTGGCATTATTTCGGGCCTCTTGAGGTCTGTGTCGGCGCATTCAGACTCCTCAGCCCCACTTCAAGAAATGCGCGGACTCATTCAGACGGATGCCGCCATCAATCCTGGTAATTCAGGTGGTCCCCTTGTCGACACTCACGGAAGAGTGGTCGGTATTAATGCCGCAGTTGTTGCAGGCGCAGAAAATATTGGCTTTGCAATTCCTATTAATACTGCGAGGCGTGATCTCCAAGATGTAAAAAAATATGGACGCGTACGAAGGCCACTTCTTGGTATTCGCTATCTCACTATTACTCCCGATTTTAAGGAAAAATTGAAACTCTCAGTAGATTACGGCGCGTTAGTGACGAGGGAATATCCAAAAGATCTTGCGATTATTATCGGAAGCCCTGCAGATGTTGCAGGTATCAAAGAAGATGATATTGTGCTTCGTTGGAACGGAAAGAAAATAGAACCAAAAAAAACAATTCAGGATTTCTTAGAAGATTGTAATGTGGGGGATATCGTCATACTCACCCTTCTGCGCAATGGAGAAGAGATAGAAACACACGTAACCCTTACTGAGCGAAAATAAAAAAATCCCGCGTTATGCGGGAATTTTTTTAATATATATATTCATTTACCACATGTCCCAAATTATCAAATAAGATAACTCTGTCATGAAGTGAATCGAGAAGCATGAATTCGCCAAGCCACACGCGCCACTCACGAGAAAAGAAATCAATGTCGTTCCTGTGAGCTCTATAACAACTTCCGTAATTCTGCTGATCTAACACGGCGCGACACCCTTGATCAAGCGAACCCGTAAATTGATTTACTTCGTTCGCGGTAGGAATTCTACAAGAACCAAGAGAGCGTAGAAAATTCTGACACTGCCCCGTAAATGTCGCCATGCGCACATCTTCTACGCGCGGACACTCATTCGGAAGACTCGGAGAAAATGCGTATAAATCATTTAAAAATCCTGTGCACTTATTGAGATGAATATTAGGTACGCCACTATCCTTTCTCCAACTGTATACTGTCACACTCTGTCCACTTCCAAGTTTAATATCTCCTTTTTTAAGAGGAGCCGAGAGGTCAAGGTCTGCAATTGCCTGAGGAATAAATGTGTCTCCTCCACGATTTCCTCTTATCTTCCATCCAGTAACATTAATTGATTCTGTAAGATTTTGTTCTCCTTCAATTACAAAAGAAGAATCTAATTCTCGAAGCATACTTGGAGCCCTCACTGAACTTATTCTCACCTTTTTGTAATACGGGGAAAGGTCTGATTCTTTAAATCCTTGTGGTGGTATAACTTTTGGTTTTTCAGGTTCTGTGGGTTTTGTGGGTGCGGGAGATCCTCCCTGTAAAGGTGCTCCGGGCACTACCTGTACCGTTGAAGATGCTGACCATGGTGCTTTGAAAAGTGTCGCAACTCCCTCTAACTTCACGCCACCCCCCACCACTTGAGCAACAACAAATATAACAAGCGCCACAAAAAAGAGAACGACGACGGAACTAAAGCCCTTATTGTTCATGTAATGTATTATACAACGAAATTAATAAGCCTATCAGGCACAAAAATTATTTTCCTCGGCGCCCTACCTCCAAGCGCATTACTCACCACTCCGTCTTTTAATGCGATGGTTTTTGCTTCCTTTTCAGTAATACCTCGTGAAACCATGATAGTGAGACGGAACTTTCCATTTACCTGAACCACAAGAGGAAACGTATCCTCAATCAATTTTTTAGGGTCAAATATGGGCCATAACACTATATGTATTGATTTTTTATTTCTAAATTTTTTCCACACCTCTTCTGTAATGTGCGGAGCAAAAGGAGCAAGAAGTTTTAATAACACCTCTACCTCTTTACGCCCCATTTCTTTCTTTTCCATCTCATTCAAAAGGACCATAAGGGCGCTAATCGCCGTATTATACTGCAACGACTCTATATCTTCTGTAACCTTTTTTATTGTCTTATGAATTATTTTTTCAATTGCCTCATCTTTACTACTCCTTTTTTTTGAAGCTGCTGTCTTCTCGCCTAATTTCCAAACACGATCAAGAAAGCGTGTGGTACCCAAGATACCCGCATCGCGAAAATCGCCTCCTTGCTCGAAAGGTGCTAAGAACATGAGATACATTCGAAGTGCATCTGCACCAAATTGTGTCACGTAGTCATCGGGATTTATTACATTCCCTTTTGATTTCGACATTTTCGCACCGTCTTTAATAAGGAGTCCATGTGCGCGAAACTTTGTAAATGGCTCATCAAAATGAATAATGCCCAAATCATAAAGTGCCATGGTGACAAAGCGTGAGTAGAGAAGATGTAATACAGAATGCTCTGCTCCACCCGTATACATATGTACAGGGAGCCACTTTTTTGTAATTGCTTTGTTCCAAGAAACTTTTTTTTCGCTTACACTTGGGTAGCGCAAAAAATACCACGCAGAATCAAGGAAGGTGTCTGATACATCTGTTTCACGACGCGCTTTTCCTCCACAGTAAGGACATTTTGTTATGTAAAATGATTTTACTGATGCGAGCGGTGACTCACCCTTTCCTTCTGGGCGAAATTCTTTTACGAAAGGAAGTTTTACTGGAAGTTCTTTTTCTGGCACCGCATACCATCCCGCCATCTCGGGTTGTTCTCCTAATCCTTGAGACGCGCACGATTCACAAAATACCATTGGAATAGGCGGGCTCCAATAGCGCTGGCGGGATACGAGCCAATCTCGAAGACGAAATTGCACCTTCCTCTCTCCTCCCACAAACTTTGTAATTGCCCACTTCCCATCCTCCCCTGTCATCCCATCAAACTTCCCTGAATTCACAAGGCGACCCTCTCCTGTATATGCCTTCTCAAGTGGTTCTCCTAATTTAATACCCTCTCCTTTAATAACGATTGGGATAGGAAGGCGAAAACGCTTTGCAAACGCAAAATCGCGCTCATCGTGCGCGGGCACTGCCATAATAGCACCCGTGCCATAGGTTGAGAGTACATAATCAGCAATGAACACGGGAATTGGTTTTCCCGTTGCGGGATTTATCGCTCGTATTCCTTTTACTTCTACGCCAGTTTTTTCCTGTGCCTGACCTATTGAACTATCTCCTATCCGTTCCTCTTCTGACTTTGCTTTCGCGGCTTCACGATAAGCGAGTACTTCGTTCTTGTTTTTTATTTTCGCTTGCATCTCATCAACAAGTGAATGTTCTGGCGCAAGAACTACGTAGGTTGCACCAAAAATAGTATCGGGACGCGTCGTAAACACTTTTATTCTTTCTTTTGTACCACGAGGAGAGGAAGACACACATTCTTCATCACAAAAAATTGAAAATTCTATATGTGCTCCCTCTGAACGCCCAATCCAATTTTTTTGTGCAACAACCACGCGTTCTGACCAATCAATTTTTTCAAGATTTTTTAAAAGACGTTCCGCATAGTTAGTGATGCGGAAAAACCATTGTTCCAGATTCTTTTTTTCTGCAATACTCGAACAACGCTCGCACTTCCCCGCAATTACTTGTTCATCAGCAAGTACCGTACGACAACTCGGACACCAATTCACTGGCTGCTTCTTCCTATACGCAAGGCCTGCGCGCCACATCTGAATAAAAATCCACTGTGTCCATTTGTAATATTCTGGGTCATATGTTTCGAGACGCTCATTCCATGCAAATCCATTCCCTAAAAATTCGAGTTGTTTATAAAATCGTTTCTCAGAAATTTTTGATTGGGTAAGTGGATGCGTCCCAATCTTCATTGCATAATTCTCAGAATGGATGCCAAATCCATCTAATCCAATAGGCTCGAATACGTCATACCCTTCCATGCGCTTGAAACGACCATAAATATCAGCTCCCGTGAACGCATACATGTTGCCCACGTGTAATCCCTCCGCAGAAGGATAGGGAAACATCATAAGATTATAAAAAGGCTTTTTTGCCGTCTTTAGTTTTGGCTCATAGAGCTTCTCTTTTTGCCAAATTTTTTGCCATCGTTTCTCTATTTTTGAGAAATCATACTTAGACATAATAACTCCATTCTACCTAAAAAAATGAATTTACCCAAACCGTATCTGAAACATCCTTTCCACATTTTTTAAAATTTGCCCACCCATTTCTTTTTGTGAGATGTTTTTTAGTTCTGCAAGTTTCTTCTCAACTTCAATCACGTAAGAAGGCTCATTCCTTTTTCCTCTATAAGGCACAGGGGCCACATAAGGGGCATCAGTCTCAGAAAGAATCCTGTCTAGTGGGATAAGTCTTATTACTCCATAATAATCGCGAGTAAAAGTAATAACACCTCCAAAAGTAAACGAGAACCCGAGATCGAGAAGTTTTTTTGCCTCTGTCTCTGTGCCAGTGAAAAAATGGACAACGCCAGCACGTTCAGGAATAAGAAGTGAGGAATTTTTGGTTAATATCTCAATGACGTCGGGAAATGCATTGCGACAATGAATCATGAGTGGTTTTTGAATCTCGTGCACGAGTTTTATTTGCTCTTCAAAAACTTGTTTTTGTTTTTTCTTCGTTTCTGCTTCATCACCCTCTATCCTGAAATAATCGAGTCCACACTCTCCTATTGCTACTACCTTTGGATCGCGTGCAAGTTTTTGATACATCTCATAATCAAATGCTTCTATCGTATCAAAATTTTCTTTTGTCTCTTCGTCCTTGTCGTGATATTCGCTTGGCGTTGCGTGCACAGGATGATATCCAATACATGCGTATGTATTTACATACGCATGCGCAAGCTCTATCGCGCCAATTGAGGTTTTATAATTTGTGCCCACATTTATCATGCCTACCCCCGCCTCGTACGCGCGATGCATTACCTCGGCACGATCTGCATCATATGCGGCAAATTGTGTGTGGGCGTGAGCGTCGAAATGAGTAATATTCATAAAAATAATTGCGCTCTTACTGAATCCTTGGGAAAAGCGGTTTGAAATTGCTATTTGGATTTTGGATAATATGAGTAATTAAATCACTTGTTGCTGGTAATAATGGTGAAAGCATTAGTGCTATCTGATCCAGTTGACGAAGAAGAAGCGAGATATCCTTTTTTGCGGCTTCGGGATCGGTTTTTATTTTTTTAAATGGTTCGGTCTTTTGAATAATGCGATCGGTTTCTGCAATTGCCTCCCATATCACATTTGCCGCTTCTTTTATATTGTATTCCTCAAGTGCGTCATGATATTTTTTCAATATTGCCGTCTCGTTTTCTAAACAAGACATACCACCTCGATTGGCAATATCAAAAGACACCCCACTATTTGCGGCCATTTTTACTACGCGACTCACTAAATTTCCAAGCCCATTAGCAAGCCCACCATTATAACTCTCTTTAAATTTCTCCCACGTGAAGTCGCCGTCTTCAAACGTGTTCATCTCTCGCGTAAGCCAATAACGAAGCGCGTCGGTACTATACTGCTCAATCACCGCATACGGATCGATTACATTACCGGCGCTCTTCGACATCTTCTGTCCTCCACTCGTAATAAATCCATGAATAATAACTTGCCGCGAAAGAGGGAGACTTGCCGATAAAAGCATCGCTTGCCACATTGCTGATTGTTGACGAAGATTATCTTTCCCTGCAATCTGCACCGCCAAACGCTCTTTCTCACTTCCCCAATACCCATTAAAATTTACCTCATTTTCAGGCCAACCAAGTGTTGAAATATAATTAATAAGCGCATCAAACCACACATACATAACCTGCGCATCATCTCCCGGTACTGCAATTCCCCATGGCATTTTCTCTTTAAGACGTGAGATACTAAAATCAACAAGACCCTGTTCCACAAAATTTATTATTTCATGAAACCGAAAACGAGGAATTACGAAATCAGGATTGGCCGCATAGAAGTCTAGAAGTGGTTTTTGATACTTTGAAAAACGGAAAAAATAATTTTCCTCATTCATTTCTTTCAAAGTAAGATTAGGATGTAAAGGACACTTCCCCTCTTCAAGTTCGGAATCTGTCTTTTCAAGCTCACATCCCACACAATACTTTATCTTATATGCTTTTTTATAAATATCTCCTTTTTCTTCGCAACGCTTCCAAAATTCTTGCGCCGCATCAATATGATGTGCATCAGTAGTACGAACGAAATGAATCTCAGAAAGAATATTTAATTTGCTAAGCACCACCTTAAATTTCTCGGCATACTCATCACAATATTCTTGTGGCTCTTTCCCTTCCTCTAGGGCCTTCTCATAAATCTTCTGACCGTGCTCATCGGTACCAGTATTAAAAAAAAGGTCACTACCAAGTAATTTTTGATACCGTGCAATCACATCCGCCTGCACAAATTCAAGCGCATGACCCATATGTGGAGCGGCGTTCACGTACGGAAGTGTCGTCGTGATGTAAAATTTCTTTTCACTCATATGGTTAGATAAGTGCTGTTTTGTTTTTCTTTTGTTCTGCAAAGTAAAAAATGACTTCTTGTAAAAACACCGCAACAGGCACCGCAAGAATCATTCCAATAAATCCTGCCACAACACCCCCCGTAAGAATGGAGATGATGGTCATAAGAGGATGAATTCTCATAGCACGTCCCATTACTAATGGAATAAGTACATTATTTTCAAGTTGTTGTACAAGCATATAAAACACGAGCGTATAAAGTCCCAAAGAAAATGTGTCAGTGATAGCAACGAGAAACGATACGCTCCCTGCAATTACAGGACCAATCATTGGCACGAGTTCAAAAATTGCTGCAAGAATACCAAGTACAAATGCATATTTTACTCCTAAGAGCCACATTCCAAATCCAGAAACTGTTCCCACCACAAGACTTAAAAATAATTGAGCGGAAAACCAACGTCTAATTTTTATTTTAAAAGCAGAAAAAACAGAAAGCACCCCACGCTCATGAGAATCTGGTAAAAGTGCTCTCAAAAAGCGCTCTGCACCATCTTTTTCCACTGTAAGATAGAATGACATCATAATGGTCGCAATTACTAATGTTCCGCGAATAAATATTCCACTTAACGCACCCCCGAGCGCACCCCCGAGCGCACCCCCGAGCGATGCTCCCGAAACACCGATAAGCCCAAAGGCATCGCCTATACTTGTCCGAATATCATCAAACGAAAAACTCGGAATGGTCACTTTTAACACAGAAGAGAGATGTTCACTTACGTACGAGATAAAATTACCTACCTCAATGACACCAAATGGCACTATAAAATAGAATGCTGAAATAATAATAGTAAGCCCGATAAGAAAAGTGACAAATGAACCAAGTAGACGCGGGATTTTTAATCGCTCCAAAAAAGTGACAAATGGATCAAGACCAAGTGAAATTACCACCGATACCAAGAAAACACCCACTACCATGCGTGCCTGAACAAGTATATATACAATCATAACGAATACGAGTACTCGCCATAATGTTTCCCATCCTACTTCAATTTTTTTTATGTCTGCCATATTATACCGAAAGTATATCACCGAATGAGGGCTTGCGGAACGGCCCTACTACCGCAAAATTAAGTGATTTGTTTTTGAATAATTGTTGCGCCACACTCCGAATTTCGTCTGCAGTAACTGCTTTGATACATGCCGCAACCTTCTTTGGGTCTCTTAACTTCATATTCATTACCTCCTGCCCACCATAAAAATACCCTATCTCATCAGATGTCTCTAAAGAAAGGAAGAAGTTACCAATTAAATGATCTTTGGCGCGTTGAAGTTCTTTTGGCAATACCAATTCTTTCTTTAGACGTACAAATTCTTCAAGTCCTGCTTTTACTACCTCGCGTGCTTTTTCGTGATGAACCCCCGCAGACATTGCAATCATGCCATGATCAGTAAAAAGATCTGAACCAGCACCCACATAATATGCTGCGCCCATTTCTTCACGAACTCGTTGCCAGAGACGAGAACTCATGCCTCCGCCCAAGATATCACAAAGCACCTGAAGCGCGTAGCGTCGTTCGTCATAAGAATCGAATGCGCGAAATCCCATCATAAGATGGGTCTGGTCTGATTCTTTGAAATGATTCTTCTCGCGCGGGTTTTGTTGTTCTTCTTTTACTTTTATCTTTTTGCCTTTTGTACTTCGATGAAGGTGTGTGAATTGCTTTTCAATTTTCTGGATAATATTTTTTTCATCAAATCCTCCCGCTACCACAAGTGAAGTCGCTTGCCCCACATAGTGCTTTTCACGATAGGCAAGAAAATCTTTCTGAACAAATTTTTTTACTGTTTCCTTTGGCCCTATAATATTCCATCCTGCGGGTTGGTCTCCATACAATAATTCCATAAACACCTCCCATACTTTCTGTTGGGGCATGTCTTCCCGCATATTTATCTCCCCTTCGATTACTCCCTTCTCCTTTTCAATTTCAAGAGCATCAAATGTGGGATTTAAGTAAAGGTCTGAGAGTATTTCAAGTGTTTCATTAAACACTTCGTTGCGCGCTTTAATGAAATAACTTGTGTATTCATGACTTGTAAATGCGTTATATTCTGCACCAAGTCCATCTAAATCTTTTGCAATGTCCATAGGACGAGGACGCTTCGTGGTGCCCTTAAAACACATATGCTCAAGAAAATGAGAAATGCCATTTATGTTTTTTATTTCATACTTTGAACCTGCTTCTACGAGCACTGCCGCCATGGTCGCAAGACTTTCTTTTTGTGGCACAAGAATTACTCTCATGCCATTTTTCAATACGACACGTTTGAATTCATGCATATAGCTCATACTACTTGAGTATGAAAAAACAGCAACCATGATTGCTGTTTTTTTATTTCTTATCGTGATTTTTCAACAAGTGTCCTCAACTGACTTGCCATATACTGCAACTCATTTTTTACAGCACCCAACAATGAAGCCGAATAAGAAAATTCCTGATTTGCTGTAGGCTCAACACTTACCGGACTCTCATAAATACATGCCTCATCATAATAACTATCAAAAGAACCATCGTCGAAGCATTGTTGCTGATACCTATTCGTACAACGGTAATTTGCATATCCGCCTGGCGCAACTGGAATATGTTCCTTTCGATTTATCCAACTATCACTACATGCTTTATAGAGACGAAGAACTGCGGTTGGCATTTTAGGACTTGAATCACCATATAATACTGGATTTGGTACGTATCCATTATTACCAATCGGATTTACTCCGTACTCCTCTGGATGAGCCCGATAGTTTTCTAAAATCTGTGCGCTATGGTCAACACCAAGCGGTGAAGTAAAATCGTCCCATCCATAATTCCACACCGCGGGACCATGCGGGTGACTTGTAGTGCTTGTGGCGGTTGAAGTTGCTACAGGAGGAAGAATAATTGGAGGAAGAGGAGGATCATAAGGGGTTGTGGTCGCATACGGAGTCGAGGTTGTGTGCGGAGGCATAATAACCGGCGGCGTAGGAATCTCAAAAATCTGCTTTATGTCTTTTGTGGTGCGACACTCCTCAAAATATTCTTTTACACTCCCATCTAATTTACTCGCGGACACGCGATCAAGGCGTCCCGTGACAGAAAGACCATTCTCACTCTGAAACTTTTTTACTGCGGCCTCAGTAAGTTTTCCATAATATCCCGTGATAAGTCCGTCTTTATAATATCCTGCCTTATAAAGAGCTATTTGAAGTAAGTTTACCGCGTCACTTTTTTCGCGTGGTAAAAGTTCAGGAAGTGTACAAGAAACTTGTGGATTATTTGGTAATTCCTCAAGAGTAATAAATCCGTTGGTGCTCTTGGGCTGCGCAGTGGGCTGCAGCACAACCAAAGATTCTCCTGGCACCACCGATGTTGAATAAGGAGTGGTTGGTGTTATTTTTGTCTCTGATAATGCATTACTCTGTTTAATCAACTCATCAAGCTGAACGCGTAGTGCACTTAATTGAGCCCTTAGGTCATCAAGAAAAGATGCGTGAGTAACTGATGGTGCAAGCATGCTCAAAGCGACTAACATGCTAAAACTTACAACGAGTACTTTTTTCATACGTTATTTGAATTACTATACCACAAAAAAGTGATATGGGACGTACTAAAGAAATATCCTGCTGAAGGCAGGATATTTCTTTTATACAAGTTTCTTTCTTAAAAAATCTTTGAGGTCGGCTATCTTCACACGTTCTTGTGTCATGGTGTCGCGATCGCGTACCGTCACGTCCTGATTCTCTAAACTTTCAAAATCTATGGTGAAGCAATAGGGAGTTCCTGCCTCATCCTGCGCACGATAACGTTTCCCAATATTACCCCGCGCATCCCACGCAATCATCCAATCCTGTTTTAAATCTTTGTATATTGATTCTGCAAGCTCTACAAGCTGTGGTTTATTTGAGAGCAGTGGGAACACGGCCGCTTTATAAGGCGCGAGCTTCGGATGAAGTTTCAACACTATACGTGTCTCTCCCGGTTTTGTCTCTTCCTCACGATAGGCATCCATAAGGAAGAAAAGTGTTGCGCGATCTACGCCACCTGAGGTCTCGATGACCATTGGTGTATATCGTTCTTTTGTCTCCTCATCAAAATAAGTTAAATCCTGTTTTGAAAACTGCTCATGGCGCGAGAGGTCCCAGGTGCCACGGTGGTGGATTCCCTCCATCTCCTTCCAGTCGCCTCCAGCATTATATTCCACATCATAGGCCGCCTTCGCATAATGTGCGAGCTTCACATGTTTCTTAAATTGGAGATTCTCTCCTCGCATACCAAGTGAGAGATACCACTTTCGGCGCTCCTCTTTCCAATACTCAAACCACTTCATCGATTCTTCCTCATCAGGCTTCACATAAAATTGAAGTTCCATTTGTTCAAATTCGCGCGAACGAAAGGTGAATTCACCTGGAGTAATTTCATTTCTAAATGCCTTCCCTACCTGCGCAATACCAAATGGTAATTTTACGCGAGTTGAATCAAGTACATTTTTAAAATTTACATGTACGCCCTGAGTAATTTCTCCGCGAAGGTAGGTTTTTAACTTTTCTCCCTCAATTACTCCAAGGTGGGTTTCTACAAGTGTACTAAACCGCTTTGGTTCTGTAAGCGCGCCACCACAATCAGGGCATTTATAATCCGCGATATCAAATTGTTCAGCATTAAATAATTCTTCTGGAATAATAGTGTCAGCACGAAATCGATGATGACACTTTTTACATTCCGAGAGTGGGTCTGCAAATGATTCTAAGTGACCCGACGCTTCCCATACTTTGGGAGTCATAATAATAGCCGCATCAATACCCACGACATCACTACGCATCTGTACCATCGTTTTCCAATACTCGTTCTTAATATTCCTTTTTAACTCGACGCCAAGCGGCCCGTAATCCCAAGTACCTGCAAGACCTCCGTAAATATCGGAACCTGGATAGATGAATCCGCGTCGTTTTGCGAGTGAGGTAATTGTCTCGAAAATGTCCATCCCGTTAGAAGTAATAAATGTTTGTTGCGACGTTTTGTAATAAATAGCTATAGTTCATATTTTATTATAATTACCGTTGAAATTGCTCCGCCTTGGGAGTTGCCTCTAACGGGATCCATATACCTATAAACTTACAACAAAAACTGAAAAACGTACAAATAAAAACAGCTATCGTGCGATAGCTGCTCACTTTCTATTCCTGCTTTAAAATATTCTCAAGAAACGTTTTTGCCTTACCAAATGCTTTTCCGCGATGCGAAATTGCATTTTCCTGTTCCACGCTCATCTCTGCCCATACAAGATTGATTCCTTCGGGCATAAAAATGCCACTGTAAGGCATCTTCGGTTGGGGCGAGACCTTTGGTGCAGTGAGGAGGTGTCCTCGCACACTTCCGATAAACACGAAAGTGGCTCCTTTGGGATCTATAACCACAACCGTGGTTTCAAATGTTGCAGCTCGATTCGAAATTCCTTCCATTTTTTTAAGACAATATTTCAAAACGTCTTCTGTGGAAGCGCCTTCTCCGGCCCAACGCGCTGAATAAACACCAGGATCTCCATTCAATGCATCAATAAAAATCCCTGTATCTTCTGCCATCACCCAATCTTTAGGATTGGAGAATTCTTTTGCAAATAGTGCTTTTTTAAGTGCATTTCCATAAAGTGTAAGACTATCTTCGGTGGCCTCTCCCTCTATTCCCACATCGGCCAACGTTTGAATTGTAATATTTGGATTATTGAAAAGAGCCTTGATTTGCTCCGCCTTGCTTGGATTCCTTGTGGAAAGGATGATATTCATTTCTCTACTCCTTATTTTGTTATTAATAATTTTAGTAACTGAGAACAAAGTACCACCTATCAATGAATTGCGTCAATTTTTTGTTACAAACAAAAAACTGTCACATTTCTGTGACAGTGGCAGTTGGTCTGCTTAGTCCTTATTGGAGGAAAAACTCTCGTGCAATTCCAGTCCATTTCATATGTCCGATAGGAGGATTTATTCCTGATTCAACGCCCTCATTCCATCGCACAATCAATCCAACTCGTTGAAGATTTCTATCATTATTAAAGTCAAAGCTTGAAGAAAGAGATGTATACACCGTACGAATCATTAAGACATTTTCTCCATCTGGATTCATATGGTGTACTGCCGTCACCAAATACCACGTACTATCGATCTCCACAAAATCACCCTTCTCCACTTTTGCAAGTTCCCAATGAAGTCCGGAATAGTTTGTTGATTCCACTTTTTGAGATGTTTTCGAAGTATTGGCGGATTTAATAACATTATTAAGCAACTCATTACCCGCAACAAAGATAAAAGTAACAACACATAAAGTCGCTATTATTGCTCGTGTAGACATGACAACCTCCTATTTAATTTGAAATAAATTGATGAATTTAACTGTTTGTATTATAGCACATATTCGTGCTATTTGTCAATGAACTCTTTCTCTAATTAAATTCTGCATTCTTCCACAAAAAAGTTGTTATTTCTTTTAGTTTAAAGAAACCTATCTTTTATAGGAGTTATATATTCCCGAATGAAGCGAAAAAAAATAGAAAAAATAAGTTGTTTAAACGAAGAGAGTTCTTATTTTTTCGTCATTTTATTGAAGCAAATAAGGAGAATACATCTCCTAGAAAAGGGGTTGATGAAAACTAAAAGAAATTAGGGCGCTACCCTTCCTCCCTCCTGCCCCACCGTCTTGTCATCAGGTAATGTAGTAGAAACACCCACATCACGACCTGTAAGCTCGAGTTCTGTAAATTCATCAGTTGCGGTAAGAATAGATTCACCAAGAATTGGCTGGAATTGTCCTACTTGTGCTGAAGTTGGTGTTGCACGCACCTGGAACACTGCCTCAAATAAATCATTACTTACTCCCTTTCCTGCGGGCACTCGCTCAATTGTCCACACCACCTGATTCCTTTCGGCGTCATATACCGGCGTCTTCTCACCCGAGCTTTCTATCGCCCCCACAAATAGAACGCCAGAACTCAATGTTGCGCGCACTTCTACATTTGAAATATCAGTTGAGAAATTTCGTAAAATCCAATGTACAGAATACTCCGTTGCGTGTCCTACTTTTGGTGGAAAAGGGCCTGCATTAAAAACTGATACGGTGGTATCACGATAGAAAAGTTGTGCGTCGATTGCTACAAGCCCCGCCACTTTTGTTTCAAGTCCTGCCTCCACAAATGTTTTTGATGCTTGAAGATATGGTGGCACCGAAGGAGAATTTAATGTTGCATGCGCACGAAGAGAATAATTCTTGTCTCCTAAACGTTTTAATGGAAAGAGATTTTTAAGATGTGTCGTTACTAATACATCTCCTGACGCACCCGCATCAAGCAAGCGGAACGCAGGAACGTTTGATGCATTCCAAATAAACTCGTTCGTCATTGGATCAAGTAATGCATTGGTATCTATCGCAGACACGTTTAACATTTCTCCTGCAATAGTTGCACGGACTACCACGTCAGCAAGCGCAATACCACTCTTGTTTTCGTAATGTATTGAATATGTGAGTGTATCTCCTACGCGCGCCACATAAGCCGATTGATTATTTACAAGAATCTGAAGATCAACGGGGGCAGGCCCAAAAGAAAGTGCGGACGCCGATTCCACTACGGGATAATCATGACCAGAAAAAGTAGCAAGTACTACTATAGGAACTGAAATATCAGAGGTATCTGCTCCATCATAGGTGCCTTTTACATAAAGCGTTCCTGAAGATCCTGCGCGTACTGCACCAAGACGCCAAAGATTATCTAAGGATTCAGGAGGAACTGGCACCGAACTCGAGAATTTAAACATGGTAGGATATTTTGCTTGAAGCACCACATCGGGAAAATCGAATTTCGTGATATTGGTATATTTTATTTCAATCTCAAATGGAGCACCTCGAAGCACGTGCTCAGGTGTCTTTACCTCAAGTTTAAATGGCACACCGCTCACCTTTACGTCTTTTGCTTCATCCAATTCAAATCCAGTATTTCTTCCTGCGGTGTAATTGATGCTCGCCTTCAATTTTTCGGTAGAACCCACAGGACCTATTGCAATAAATTTGAAGGTACGTCGTGCAAGACTTCCCGCACCAATATCACCAATTTCCTCAGTCACTAATTGATTTTGTCCATTAATACCCCCCACATTAATGATGTTGGATGGAAGATTGATGCGCACCACTGCGTTGGTAAGGATACTTTCTTGTCCATTTGATGCAGTTACCGCAACTTCAAACGGCACTCCGCGAATTATTTCATTTGGAATTACAATTGCAAAATCAACTCGCGTCGAACCACCCCCTGACAACACTGAATAGAGAAAGATTCCTGCACCAAGAAGCACTGCCGCAAAAAAACCTATTGCAATAAAAAGAATCTTACGTATGCGGGTATGGCGGGCATCCTCCCCCTCTTCATGAAGAGGTTCTGGAGTATGATGCTCAACTTCTTTACGTAGAGAGGTCTCCTCATGAGAAGGAGGGGTTTGAGGAGAATTTATTTTTTTCCGATTGGGATTACCCAATTTTCTTTCAAGGGAGCGAAGTGACATATCACGCAATTAATTATGTATTAATACTATCCTATTTTCGGGGAGTTTTGTACTACAAAGAAGACAAATAAATTCATGGGTATCAATAGTAATGAAATCAACCTTGCGCGCACCGCACATTGTGCATGTTGCGTGACGAATATCATATCCTGCGTGAATAAGAAAATCACTTATCTGAATTTTTCCACTCTCAAATGCTCCAAGAAGTGAGCCCCAGAGGCGTGCGTCGGAAACATTTTCAGGAAAAAAATATTGTATAAAAAAAAGCACACGGAGCGCCTTTCCTAGTTGCTGAGTGTCACCGCGAATCACATCAAATCGATCTTTAGTAAGTACGTCAGTGAGCGTATAGCCATTTTTCTTTGCAAGACGTACCTCTACTAACGACCCCGGGTCAAGATGAGGAGCAAATTTTGAGAGAATTTTTAATCCGCCTACTGCGCGCGCATGAATATAACCCACTTCCTTTGTAAGAAGAGCTACTGTTCTGTCACTCCCTCGCGATGGTTCCCTTCCTAAGACAATTGCCTCACTCACTAATTCTTTCATAGTGAAGACTTATGAATTTTCTTTTGTAAGAACTCCTTTCGGCGTTACCCAATAACTAAGTCTATATTTTCCTCCAAGCATAAGTCGCGTCTGTGATTCCAACGCAGGTATTGCACTAAACATAATTAATACGAGCGGCATAAAAACCCACTGCGCGATATACCACAAAGGAGAATACCATCGTGTGCCAGTCAGAACTCGCTTTGGAGAAAGGAGTCGTATGCTTAAAAACGCAGAAATAACGATTCCTAATAAACTTATATTCATAATTAAGCTTGTAATTTTAGGAAGGTTATAAGAAACAATTGAAGAACGAAATTCGGCTCCACCTATCACATTAGGAAGAAAGCCAAAAAAGAAAATAACGAGGGCACTCACTGCCCAGGAATGAAATGTGTCAAAAAAATTAAACATCCACTTTATCTTCTTTCTCCATGGAAATGCCTTGTTCTTAAACGAGGAGGTAACTAAAAAAGAAACATTTTCTACACCCCAGGCCCATCGTCGCTGTTGTTTATATAAGTTGCGAGCTGCGCTTATAAATGAGTGTCCTGAAACTGCATCGGTCATCACCGGATAATAGACGGGGGTCGTTCTCCAATCCCCTGAATAATGTGCTAAGCACTGATAAAAAATACGGGCGTCTTCTGCAATAACATAAGGATGCCAAAATCCCACATCAATGAGCGCCTGAAGTGGAAGGCTATAACACGAAAACGTGGTAAGTCGGTGAGGACGATTTTGCTGAATAAGTCCCCAAAACGTACAAGAAAAACTAGAAAGGCGAGCAAAAATAGGAACTTCATAGGCATTTGAGAATATAATAACTGGCTGATAACCGGAATGCAGTGCGTTTGGTGTGCTAAGAAACGTTGAAGTAAGTGCACCAAAATATCCGTTGGTAGGATGAGTGTCTGCATCAAACACGGTCACAAGTACATCAGCTACTGATATGGTCGTATTCTTAATTTCTTTTTCATATACTTCTCGTACCGACCATGCTTCATTTGATGCTTTCCCTGGAATCTCGCCTGGAATACCACCCGGATGCACAGTAATAATCACCTTTCCGAACATGGTATTGAACTCCCTCTTAATTTTCATTGCAATTGCTTTGTCTTCCTCACCCCCCCGCTCTTCAAGTGCAAACACAAGAATAATCTGCTTAAGAGGATAATTTGTTTCTGCTAAACTACGCACACTTGCACGCACCACATCATATGGTTCTTTATATATGGTGAATACCGCAATATGATGCACGCGCTCCCAGGACATCTGAGATGCCTTAAGACGCTCTAACCAATCTATTTTTAAATTCTCGTTCATCTTTCGAAATGAAAAGTGAAGATGCACAAAGAAATAGGTTGTTTTTAGTAACCAAAAAAGATCGTAAAGCACAATAAAGATAGCAACCGCAAAAGGCTCCCTCCACGATAAAAAGAGAAGTCCCAAAAGGGTTCCCCACGAAAGTATCCCTGGTAATGTTTCAATCGCTCGATTCATAACTATGTGCCGCTATCCTATACCTGAAGTCTCTTTTCTTCAAGAAATTCACTTCTAGTAAATTAGAAGTGTTAAATCTGTTTTCAATTCCTACAAAATTGAAATACTAAGAATCTGGTCAAGACCCCACGCTCCACTTCCCACAAATGCGAACAAACATGCTACTGCTGCAATTAAAAGATCGAACTCATACCCCTCAACAAATCCATGATTCCATTTCACTTTAAACACCACCACAAGAAACTCAATAGTAAGCATAAGAGCAATAATCTGTGTAAAGAATCCCGCAATAAAGAAGATACCTCCTACAAATTCAACAAGTGCGACGAGTACTCCCCAAAACATGCCGGGCATAAAATTCATCATTTCAAAATTCTCCGCAGTCCTTCGTAAATCTTTTATCTTTGGCCATCCGTGTGCAATTAAAATCGCGCCAAGTACTATACGAAGTGCAAGAAGTCCCCAATCAGAGAACATAAGTAATGGTTGAATCATGCCTTAATAATATCATAAAAAAATAAATCCCAAACACTATTTGAATATATAGAATTAACTATTTTCTTTATCTCCTGTGTCAATTATTGAGTCAAGTAAGAAAGTGGGGTAGGATACCACGTATGAGAATCCTCTCGATTGAGACCTCATGTGATGAAACCGCACTTGCCCTCATTGAAGCACGCGGAGGACTTCGTGCGCCGAAATTTGTTGTGAAAAAAAATATTATTGCCTCCCAAATCGCAATTCATCGCCCTTTCGGTGGCGTGGTCCCCAATCTCGCAAAACGAGAACATTTAAAAAATCTTCCGATTCTTTTTGAAGAACTAGAAAAAGAAATTGGAAAAAAGAAAATAGATATTCTTGCAGTGACCGTGGGTCCTGGCCTCGAACCCGCGCTTTGGACTGGTGTTGAATTTTCAAAAGAGGTTTTTAAAAAATTAAAAAATCACAATCCAAAACTAGAATTTATTGGCACGAACCACATGGAGGGACATCTTTACAGTTTTTTACTCTCGCAAAAAACTGAGAATTCTAAGTTTGAAATTTTAAATTCTAAATTAAAGAAACTCTTTCCTGCGATTGCACTCGTGGTAAGTGGAGGACACACCATTATTCTTCGCATGGACTCACTCACTCACTGGAAAAAACTTGGTGAAACACGCGATGATGCAGTAGGTGAGGCATTTGATAAGGTGGCTCGCGTGCTTGGGTTTCCCTACCCTGGTGGACCCGAGATAGAAAAACACGCAAAGAAAGGAAATCCTCTTTTTGTTCCCTTTCCTCGCCCCATGCTTCACTCTCCTGATTATGAATTCAGCTTCTCGGGGCTCAAAACTTCAGTGCTCTATTATATGAGGGATAATAAGGATGCAAATGTAGACGATGTGGCCGCAAGCTTCCAGGCAGCTGCGATTGATGTGCTCACAAAGAAGACTGAGCGTGCGATTCGGGGTTTTGGTGCAAAATCAGTTCTTTTATCAGGCGGTGTTGCGGCAAATACCGCCCTCCGCGAAGCCCTGACAACGAAAGCAAAAGAATTTCGCATTCCCTTTCTTGCTCCCGCGCTTATGTTTAATACCGATAATGCTTCAATGATTGGAGTGGCTGCCTATATGAGCCATCTTCGCAAAAAGAATAGGCGTATTACTGCGCAAGCACATTTAAGCCTCTAATAAAAAATCCCGCCATCTGGCGGGACTATTATTATATCTAACACACAATCGCTACAAAAATATATTCCATTACAAGCACTAGGCCAATAGCAATCCATGAGTATATTTCTCTCCTTCGCGTCTTCTTATCAGCTTCTTCCCATTCTTTTCGAATATTATCAATTGAGGAAGAAAGGATATGAATAAATCCTACAAATGCTCCTCCAGCAATAAACGAGAACGTCATAGAAAGAATTGTTGCGTCATATGCCCCAACTACATATGAAACAGGAAGAAGGCCCACAAAGATTCCCACAAATGCAACCATACAAAATTCGGTGTTTTTCATACAAACTCCTTCAAAATGTGAATATTGATACTAATTTACTGATTTAATCATAACATAATTTATACCATTTTGTCAATAATTCGCCTCTTGTTAATACTCCTCTTTGTGGTACACTATTCGCGTAAGGTCGTGTGTCCCGCTTGTGAGCGGGATATATTTTTAAAAAATTGAGTAAAAAACTAAATAACAATTAAATATATGATGAACTTAAAAGAACTTGGGAATGCGGTACAGCAGATTGCGTCAGAAAAAGGAATTGCACCAGAGAGAATTATGAGTGCAATTGAGGCAGCTATTGCGGCTGCTTATAAAAAAGAATACAGAAAACGCAGCGAAGTAATTCGCTCAAAGATTGATATAAAAACAGGCGAATTAAAATTCTGGCAGGTAAAAACGGTAGTTGATCCTGCAGAAGTGCGCATTGTAGAAGAAACAGAAGAAGAGCCAGAAAAAGAAGAGCGCGCATTTCGTGGACGCGTCCACGTGGAGAGAGAAAAGGAAGAAGAAGGAGTGCTCCCTCGCTATAATGCGGACCGTCATATTTTTCTCGCGGAAGCAAAAAAAATAAAGAAAGATGCGATAGTAACCGAAGAACTTGAGTTTCCACTCGAAACGCATTCTGATTTCGGTCGTATTGCTGCACAAACCGCAAAACAAGTAGTACTCCAGAATATCCGCGATGCAGAACGCGCATCCGTACAACAGGAGTTTACTGATAAAGCGGAACAAATTGTCAGTGGTGTCATCCAACGCTTTGAACGTGGTAATGTGTATGTCGATTTAGGACGTGCCATTGGTATCATGTTCCGCAACGAAGGAATCCCCGGCGAACATTATCGCGTAGGAGAACGTATGCGTTTCTTTGTGCTTGCAGTACAGCAAGACACTCGCTTCCCTGGTATTGTGCTCTCCCGCGCACATCCAAAATTTGTTGCGAAACTTTTTGAACTTGAGGTTCCTGAGATTGCTGACGGCGTGGTAGAAATTAAACACATTGCGCGCGAACCAGGAAGTCGCACTAAAATTGCGGTTCACTCAAAAGAAGAAGGCGTAGACCCAGTTGGTTCCGCGGTCGGTCAGCGTGGCACACGTGTAATGGCGGTTACGAATGAACTCGGTAACGAGAAAATTGATATTATCGAATATTCTGATGATCCCGCAAAATTCATTGCGAGTGCTATTTCACCCGCAAAAGCAAAGCTTGTAGAAATTCTTGAGCGTCGTGAAGCGCGGGTACTCGTTCCTGAAGACCAGCTTTCTCTTGCAATTGGGAAAGGTGGACAAAACGTGCGTCTCGCTGCAAAACTTACCGGATGGAAAATTGATGTGCGCTCTCAGTCAAACCCCGACGCCGCACTTGAAGGGGGTATTGCAGCTGCAGTAGCAGAAGAAGTAATACCTGAAGCAGTAGCAGAAAAAAATAAACCAGAATAATTAAATTAATATATACAAGGAGATACCATGAAATTACTTACACGATTAATAACTTCATTCATGGCATTCGTCATGATGGCAGTCGCATTCGCAACTTCCACCGTACATGCAAGTGAAGCAGAGTTACTTCTTCCCGATTTTCGCACCGTCTCATTTTTAAATGGGGTGAACGGACACACCCTTCTCTTGTGGGGCATCCTTATCTCGATGCTTGGTATTGTATTTGGTCTTTTTACCTTTGTGCGCGTGAAGCGCCTCCCGGTGCATCGCGCCATGAAGGAGATTTCGGAGCTCATTTATGAAACTTGTAAAACGTACCTCATTACTCAGGGGAAGTTCCTTATGATTCTTGAGCTATTTATTGGCGCCATTATTGTGGCGTACTTCGGTTATTTGCGTCACTTCGAAGCAGCAAGAGTAATCACTATTCTCCTTTTTAGTGTGATTGGTATCTTAGGAAGTTACAGTGTTGCATGGTTCGGTATTCGCATCAATACATTTGCAAATTCGCGTACCGCGTTCGCAAGTCTTCGTGGAAAACCTTACCCTATTTATGAAATTCCTATACAAGCGGGAATGAGCGTAGGAACACTTCTTATTAGTGTCGAACTTCTTATTATGCTCGTAATTCTTCTTTTTGTGCCGGGAGGGTATGCGGGTGCATGTCTTATTGGTTTTGCAATTGGTGAATCACTCGGCGCGGCCGCACTCCGCGTGGCAGGAGGCATCTTCACGAAGATTGCGGACATCGGCTCCGATCTTATGAAAATCTTCTTTGGTATTAAAGAAGATGACGCACGAAATCCTGGTGTAATTGCTGATTGCACAGGCGACAATGCAGGAGACTCAGTGGGTCCTACCGCGGATGGGTTTGAAACGTATGGCGTCACCGGCGTAGCACTTATCACGTTTATTCTTCTTGCGGTCAGTGCCGCCTTAGTTCAAATCCAACTTTTGGTTTGGATTTTTGCAATGCGCATCATGATGGTTATCACAAGTGTGGTTGCTTATGGCATTAACCAGATGATTGCCCGTGCACGCTATCAACACGCCGACAAGATGAATTTCGAGACACCTCTTACTACACTTGTCTGGTTCACTTCTATTATTTCAATTGGAGTTACCTTCCTCGTTTCCTATCTTTTAATTCCGACGCTTGGTGATGGCACACTCTGGTGGAAACTCGCCTCAATTATTAGCTGTGGAACTCTTGCAGGTGCACTCATCCCTGAAATGGTAAAGGTATTCACCTCAACCAATTCTGCACATGTAAAAGAAATTGTAAGTTCTTCACGCGAGGGTGGTGCATCACTCAATATTCTCTCGGGACTTACCGCAGGCAACTTCAGCGCTTATTGGACAGGACTTTCTATTGTGGCACTTATGGGTATTGCTTATGGCATAAGTACGTTGGGATTTGCGTCCCTCATGCTTGCACCCGCAGTCTTTGCCTTTGGCCTTGTGGCGTTTGGCTTCTTAGGTCTCGGTCCTGTGACTATTGCCGTCGACTCTTATGGTCCTGTGACCGACAATGCACAATCGGTCTACGAACTCTCCATGATTGAGACTCTCCCTAATGTAAAAGAGGAGATTAAAAGAGAATTTGGTTTTGAAACAAACTTTGGGAAAGCAAAGGATTTTCTCGAGGAAAATGATGGCGCAGGAAACACCTTCAAGGCAACCGCAAAACCAGTGCTTATTGGCACCGCGGTAGTAGGAGCGACAACTCTTATTTTCTCCATCATCATGCTCCTTACCGAAGGATTGAAACCCGAACTTTTGAGTAATCTCTCCATCCTCTACCCTCCCTTCTTTTTGGGACTTATCACGGGAGGTGCAGTTATCTATTGGTTCACGGGTGCCTCAATGCAGGCAGTTGTTACGGGCGCCTATCGCGCAGTAGAGTTTATTAAAGAAAAAATTAAGCTCGATAACACAAACAAAAAAGCATCGATTGAAGACTCAAAACGCGTAGTAGAAATCTGCACACAATTTGCCCAGAAAGGAATGTTTAATATCTTTCTTGTGGTCTTCTTTTCAACGCTCGCCTTTGCTTCTCTCGAGCCTTACTTCTTTATTGGGTACCTTATTTCTATTGCGCTCTTTGGTCTCTACCAAGCCATCTTTATGGCAAATGCAGGAGGCGCATGGGATAATGCAAAAAAACTTGTAGAAACCGAATTGAAAGAAAAAGGAACTCCACTTCATGATGCAACAGTAGTCGGTGATACCGTCGGCGACCCTTTCAAGGACACATCATCGGTTGCAATGAATCCGATTATTAAGTTCACTACCCTCTTTGGTCTCCTTGCGGTTGAGCTTGCAATCACCCTTCCTCGTGGAACAAGTCTCATTCTCTCGGGGGTCTTCTTTATAATTTCTCTTGTCTTCGTGTGGCGCTCATTTTACGCCATGCGTATCAAATAAAAATTATTGAGACAAAAATGTCCCGTGCTTTGCGGGACATTTTTTGTTTAACCTAATCTTTCTATATATACTTGATCCTATTGGAGATTTTATAAAAAATATTGAAGCGCTCCACAGTATAAAACCTGTGAGCACGATAGACATATTTAAAGTTTTCTGTACTGTTTCTAATAATATTTGCATTTCAACTAATTTCGTATACTATCAGTTCAGTTATTTACTTCGTTTTTTGAAAGAACTCCCAATGAAAACAGAGGAAGGGCCTCCAATCAAGGAAGTAAAATCGAAAGGATTCAGTATTAAAACATTCTTCTTTGGATTTAGCTTCGGAGAATTTATTGCCATCCTTACCATTTTATTCCTTGTGTATGCAGTGCTCCACGATATCGTCTGCAAGTATGCAAATTGATCCCGCCTATGGCGGGGTTTTTACTAAAATGAACACATTTTAAAATGATATACTTATATATAATAACTACATGAAAAAGACTTTTTTAAGTTCGTCTGCCCTTGCTCTTGTCTTATTCTTATCTGCCCAGAATTCCTTTGCGGCGGAAGCGCGCGTAATTAAAGTTGGTGCGTTTAATAACTACCCCGTGATATTTCCAGACACAGATGGAACCATGAGGGGTCTTTATGTTGACCTTCTCTCAGAAATTGGTAAAAAAGAAAACATTACCTTTACGTATGTGCTTGGCACGTGGAACGAAGGGCTCGATCGTATTAAATCCGGCGAGATTGATCTTATAACCAGTGTTGGCTATACACAGGAGCGTGCTCTTTTTTTAAGTTATGCACAAAACCCAGTCCTCACCGTATGGGGGGAGCTTTATGCCCTGCCCTCATCAAAAATCGATAGTATTCTAGAAGTTTCTAATAAAACGATTGGTGTTTTGAGTGGCGATATTAATGCAACTAATTTCAGAACATTATTATCTCAATTTAATATCACGAGCCAGTTTATAGAATTCTCAACCTACGATAATGTTTTTAAGGCAATTGCCGAGAAAAAAATTGATGCAGGGGTGGCCGGTATTACTTTTGGCTTAGCAAATGAGATGAAATATGGTCTTGCCTCAACGGGAATCGTCTTTAATCCCCTTAATTTATACTTTGCAGGAACAAAAGATAAAAATTCTGACCTTCTTCCTCTTATAGACGGGTATCTTAATGAATGGAAACAACAAGAAAGTTCCCCGCTCAGCCAAGCCAAACTAAAATGGCTCCATGGCAGAATTGAATCCGTGCCAATTATTCCCTCTTGGATAAAAAATATTCTTATTTTGCTTGGATCCATTCTTATAATCGCTTTTGTTTTTATTACCATTCTTAGGGTCCAAATAAAAAAAGCAACTTATAAAATAAAAGAGGAGGAGAAGAAACTCTGGGAAAGCGAGTGGAGAAGCAAAAATATTATTGAAAATTTAAACGATGCGATATTTATGTTAGATAGAGATTATAAATATCTAACTGTAAATACAACGCTCGCAAATAATCTAGGGAAACCCCCCGAGGAAATAGTTGGAAAATCGGTATCTGATATATTTCCAGAGGAAGTTGCTACTCAACTTTTAGCAAATATTAATCGTGTATTTGAAACTGGTAAAACCCTCTCTCTTGATGAAAATATCACCATTCAAGGTGAGAAAATTTATCATAACTCTAGATTGAATCCGGTGAAGAACGAGAGTGGAAAGGTAATAGCAGTTGCGGGAATTATTAGAGACATGAGTGAAAATAAAAAAAAAGAAGATGAACTAAAACAGCTGAACGAGCTTATGGTAGGTCGCGAATTAAAAATGGCGGAACTGAAAAATAAAATAAACAAACAAGAAAAAGGAGATACCGTCTCATAAAAGCCAAAAAATACGAGCCAAAAACTCGTGTTTTTATTTATTGTTGAAATGGCCCATACCCTTAGCCAAGCTCCTTCATTCCTACTATACTATTTTTATGTTTGAATCCCCGTCACATTTTGAAAAATTAGAACCACAACAACATGGACTCCCCTCTGAATTTTTTACGCAGATTATAGCAGCAAGTGAAAATAAGGAACAAATAAGTTTTCTAAAAAATGCGTATGAGGAACGCTTCCCCCAAATGCATGAATCTATTGAGGCTACCACGGGAATGGTATCATTTCTTGAAGCCCAAAAAGAAGTAAGTGCTATAAAAAAAGCGGGAGAAACAGTTCCTGGAAAATCATATATTGATCTTACTGAATATCAGTTTTTATTTACGCATTTTATTGACTCTTCTGGTGCTGAACCAGAACTCCTTACCCATTTCTGGAAAAGTGGGGCAGCAATTGCGGAAAAACTAAATACTCAAAAACAATTTGAGCAAACAAAACAAGGACTCCTTACTCAGGTGGCAACCCTCAAGGTGTTTAAGGCACTCGGCCTTAATCCAAAATTATCCCATCCTAAAGAAGATGCCTACAACGCGATTGATTTGTGGGCAAACGAATCGGACGCAATACAGGTGAAAAGTAGTAAAGAAAATCCAGTCGAAATAATAGAAACCGACACAATGAGTTTTCCTGCGGTAGAAATGGGAAACACATTTTATTCCAGCAAACAATTTGATAATGCACAACGCCTCAAAGCAAAAGTGGCCGCATATGGAAAACAACTGCACAAACACATCAACGCATATTTAATAGAAATCCCCCTCTCTGAGGTTGATATAATAACTGGCGAGCCAAGTCCAAATCTTATAAAAACCATCTCTGAGAAGATGGATAAAAATCATACTACGAATTAAAAAAATCCCGCTGATAGGCGGGATTGTTAGAAATCATTCTTCTCAATCGTGATATATTCAACGCGGTCGGTGTAAATAGTTCGACGCACCTGCCTCGATATTTTTAAAGATGTGAGATTACGCGCAGAAAAATTTACTTCAGCAACATCAGGATAGTCAGCGCCCGTGGGAGACGAGTCAAGAATTCTTGCCTCTACAACGAATTGTCTATCTTCTCCTGCGGAGACATTACCAAGAACGTTTCCGTCCATTTTTGCCTCGATAATATCTTCGGTTCGATTTGAAAACACAATTCTGAAATTACTCTCTCGAGAACAATCCATTGCCGTAAGAATTGCAACACACGTAACTATCACAAGAAAAACTTTCTTGCTTACTTCTCTTAGGTTCACAAAAACCTCCTTATAAAGAATGGTTATGTACTGCTATCGTTTTAATACAGAAATAAAAAAATGTCAAGAATATTCCTTTCCTTAGCCACCTATCAAAAATCCCCAGGTTCACTGAGGATTTTTATTCACATATCAGGATTAACTTGCTTTTACTTTTAACTTTTTTGTTTTTTGTCTATTCAGTTTTGGCATCCGAATAGTGAGCACTCCATTTGTTACTATCGCAGTTGATTTCTCTGGATCTATTTCGGTAGGAAGCATTACTGAACGGGAAAATTTCCCCCAAAAACACTCTTGATAAAAATAGTCTTTGTCTTCAATTTTTTGTGACTTTTCGCGTTCACCACGAACAGTAACCGACTCACTTGAGATGTGAATATCGAGATCGTCAGGGTCTACTCCTGAAACGGTTGATTGCACCACAATATCATCCCCGTCTTGATACACGTCGATAGTGAGCCGTCCCTCAGTCTCGTCATCGTTTATCTCTGTATCAATATTACTTTCCTTTTCCACAGATATTTTCATTGGCTCCGATCTTACTTTTGCGAGCTCGACGAAGATATCATCGTGATTATTGTTCTCCATACACTCACATTATAGCATACAAATAAAAACCACCGAATAAATCGGTGGCTATTGCGCGTTCCCTATGCTTGAAAAACATTAGGAAGAGAGTCAATATATTCTTCGATTGATTTTGTCATTTTTTTCCACCTCGTGTTACTCGCACTACTTCCAAATCCAACCCACCCTTCTCGATACACTCCTCGTTCCTTTTTGCATTTTTTCCGTGAACAGAGCTGAGTGGCTTTCTGAATCCCCTCACTCATAAAAATAAAATGCCTTCCTGTACCTCTTACAATGTCTTTTTGTATGGGTTCCTTTTCCCATTTATGTGCCCCAAAAAAACAAAATATAGCTCCAATGTATTTCATATATACCTTCCCTTTTTTTATTACAATTAGCTAAAAGTAAGATAGCTCTTTTTCTGTTCCTCTGTCAAAGAACTCTCTTTTATTTCTTTAGCTTTTCAAAATCCTTAAAAACAAAGAAAGAGACTCCTACAAGAAAAAGGCTTGGAATAAGAAGATTGATTGTCTGAAACTCGTATACCAAAGAATTAAAAATGCCATGCACAATAGTTGCCACAAGGAGACCGAGTACTACAAAATATTTTTCTTCTCTTTCTTTTATGCCTCGCGCCCAATAATATCCTACAAGTGCTGAGGAGAGCGTATGAAGAAGTGTGGCACCAATGAAACGAAAGATGAGTGTTTCCCCCATTACAAATACACCCCCTGGGTGTATTGCGGACCCAATAATAAAAAGATTTTCTACTGTCGCAAATCCAAGACCTGCTACAAGCATATAAATCATGGCATCAATCGGTTCATCAAAATCGATACTACGGCGCACCGCACCATAGGCACCGAGAAATTTTGCGGTCTCCTCAATTGCTGAGAAAAGAAAGGTAAGTGCTACAAAACTTACCGCTCTTCCTCCAAATGAATTTTCAAAAAATACTTGAAGTACAAGTGCGGGTACACTCATAAGTGCGCCAAAAAAAAATGTTTTTACAAGTCGCGCACGTGGTTCAGGATGAGTGTCCTCTTTAAGAAAAAAGAAAAGCCACAAAAAGGCGGGCAGGAGTGCGCCGACTAATGAAAAAAGGATTGGTGTTATTTCCATTGAGTAATAAGAAGTAGAACCGAATCTTTTCTGAGAATCTTCTTCCAAATAACTTCAGTAATAAAAGGAAGGAAAGGGTGAAGAATGCAAAGTGATTCCCCTAGTATATGAAGAAGAATGGCACGGGTGCGCATTGCCGAATCGGGGTCTGCAATCTGCTTCTTTGCTGCCTCAAGATAGACATCACAAAATGAGTGCCAGAAAAAGTCATACAATTCTCGAAGCGCTTTTGCAAATTCAAATGATTGAATGTCATTTTTTATGCTTTCTTTAATAGAATCTAATTCTTCAAGAATTTTTTTGTCTGCGCTCGTTTGATGCGTAGTATCAAATAATTTTGATGCAACTGGGAAAAAAATTTCTTCTCCCTCTTGACCTAGTACAAACTTAGCAGCATTCCAAAGTTTATTTAAAAATTTTTTTCCTCCAATTACCGCAGTCTCATCCCAACGAATATCTTGCCCTGTTGCTTGCCACACTACCGCGAATCGCGTGACATCGGCGCCATACTCATCAATATATTTCAATGGATCAATGCCAGTACCCAAACTCTTCGACATACGCTTTCCATCCTTCGTCATAATCGTTCCATGAATCAGTACATTCTTGAATGGTGCTTCGCCCATAAATTCGATTCCTGAATAAATCATGCGGGCTACCCACAAATTTAAAATATCGCGTGCAGTAATAAGTGTGTGTCCTGGATAATAATTTTTCCTATCTTCTTCTGAAAGTCCTGCGAATGGCCAGAGCGCAGATGAAAACCATGTATCCATTACATCTTCTGCTTGTACAAATTTTGAATCACAATACTCACATACTGGCTCCATAACAGAAACGACCATTTCCTTACACTTATCCATCGCGTCTTCTTTTCCTTTCTTGGGTGTACATTTTGCTTCGTGAAACCACACAGGTAATTGATGTCCCCACCAAATTTGGCGAGAAAGTGTCCAATCACGAATATTTTCTAACCAATCAAAATATGTTTTTTTAAAACGGTCTGGGGTAATATGTACTTTCTCCAACTTCACCGCCTCGATTGCATTTGCTGCAAGCCCCTTCATTTTTAAAAACCACTGCATTGAAGGAATTGGTTCAATGGTTGAGCTACAGCGATAACAAATAGACACGCGATGAGAATATGGTTCTATCTTTATTACCTTGTCACCAAGGTCCGCCACAACTTTTGTGCGCGCCTCGATTGCCTTCATCCCTGCATATACACCCGCCTCTTGTGTCATCTTTCCGCGCTCGTCAATTACGATAACCATCGGAAGCTTGTGCCGCTCACCAATCTCAAAATCTAACACATCATGTGCGGGCGTTACCTTAACCATACCCGTGCCGAATTCCTTATCAATCGCATCATCACCAATAATGGGAATTTCGCGACTCACTAAAGGGAGGTTAACTTTTGTGCCGATGAACTTTGCATAGCGCTCATCATTTGGATTTACCGCAATGGCCGTATCACCAAGCATTGTTTCTGGACGCGTGGTTGCAACGACTATTCCTTCTGCATATTTAATATGCCATAAGCTTGTTTCTTCATCTTTATACTCAAGTTCGAGCTCAGAAAGACTCGTACCACAACGCGGACACCAGTTTACCGTACGATACCCCCTATAAATGAGTCCTTTCTCGTAATAGTGTACAAATGCCTTCTTCACATCTTTCGCATACTCTGGATCCATCGTAAAACGGGTGCGCGACCAATCTGCTGAACAGCCAAGCTTTTTTAATTGATTTAGAATAAGACCCCCATATTCATGCTTCCATTCCCATATTTTCTCTACAAATTTCTCCCTTCCAAGTTCAAAACGGTTTATTCCCTGCTTCCGAAGGTCCTTTTCTACTACATATTGTGTCGCAATCCCTGCATGGTCAGTTCCTGGGAGCCAGAGAGTCTTCCTACCCTGCATTCTATGATAGCGTACCGTGATGTCCTGAAAGGTGTTATCAAGCGCATGTCCCATATGAAGGGAACCTGTCACATTCGGAAGTGGCATATATACTACATATGGCTCTGCGTCATCTCCAAAAGGGAGAGAGTCTGGATTAAAGAAACCGGACGCTTCCCACTCTTTATATATAGCCTCTTCTGTTGTCTTTGGTTCGTAGGCACCGCTTCCTAATGGATTTTTGTAATGTTCTTCAATCTTCATAGATGTCTTTCTCTTACTATATCAATGAAAAAACCGCTTCGCAATGAACGAAGCGGCCTTTCTCTTAACAACTTAATATGACCCCCTCAAAATATCATACTTTTTAAGGCCCTCGTGCACTACTAACTTGTAATACACCCGAAGTCCTTCGCGACGTGGCTTTACGAGTCCCGCAAGCCGGAGATGAGAAAGATGCTGAGATACGTTTGTTTTCGGAAGTTTTAACTTCTTTGAAATCTCATCCACCGATACCTCTCCCTTTATAAGAAGGTCGAGAATGGCCACGCGCTTTGGATTCGATAGTACCTTATAGAGATCTGCGATTCGATAATGTTCTTCGTTCATAGTCGTGCTATTTTAGCCTAAGATATATTTCATTTGCAAGTGCAACACAGATGCATTATAACGAATATAGTATTCTTTATTCTTCAATGAAAGGAGTCCTCTCATGAACTCTCTTAGGGTAAACGCCATAAAGGCAGCAGGCTACGCAAAAGAAAGAAGGTCTAGAACGCGTTCCCCTCTCCGCACTGGGGATTTCCTTGTTGATTGGTTTTTCTGCGCTATCATTTATTCTCTCAATCAACAAATTGAGAAGATTATCTGGGTACACAATCTCCACGATATCAACAAACGTGGACAACGAGAGAAACTTGATGGCCTTACCGACGACAATGTCATTTTTCTTGAATATAGGCTCTCGCCATCACGAGGAGTGAAGGTCCTTATCCACGAAGTTTGCCATGTATTTATCGAACTAGGAGTAATCGAGGAGAAATTTATTCTTCAAATTGAAGACTATCTCTGGGAGTCCCTTACTTCTGCACAAAAAAGTCTTATAGAGTCATTTCTTCCAAAAAAGAAATAAAGATGACTCATAACAAGCGCCTATTAAGCCCACATACTATATATTGTATGTGGGCTTTTTTACTCATATATTTTCATAATACGAAACAAAGAAATTTTCTCCTTTCTTTGTCAAGCATATCGCATCCATCCTCCACCCTCGTCGAACATCGATATAATGAGGGTTCTTATTTGCATAAAAGACCGCTATTTTCTCAAATCTCTTCACCTTCCCTTTTGTCAGCTCATCCTCAGGTGTAAGATTTTGAAAATTATTACCCCTTACCGTTTTTACCTCCACAAAAACTAAGGTTTTATCAGGTGCTTTTGCCACAATATCCAATTCACCCCAGGAAGCCCCGAAATTCCTCTCTATGATTTGAAACCCCTTCTCCACAAGGTATCCACATGCGAAATCCTCCCCTTCTTTTCCAAGTTCATTCATTCTTGTCACCACCTTATTATACAAAGTAAAAAAATACCATCACTAAGAATTGTATGTAACATTTGACATATCGGAATAATCATTGTGCAATTCTCTTATTTTTTGATGTCTCTTAATTCGATCTCTGTAAAAAATGATGTCCTTTTTGGACTAGAAAAAAATATGTGTAGCCTATTCCTTATTTCTTAGAAGCTTTTTTATTTTCTCCTATTTATTGATACTTTCTCATTATTTTTTTAAAAGGGTTCCCTGAACAATTGCGTTCTTTGGGTTCCGCCAAAGGAAGTGCCCCTGTTTCACTTCTATAATTTATTTTTCTTGAGTTCTTGATTTATGTTTTTTTATATCTTCTCACTTTTTTATTCATAACTAATAACCACGTCCATTATCTTATGCAAAGAATACTTCCCTTCCTTACTTTTCCTTCCTCTGTTTTCCATGTTTGAATAATTCTAAACAAAAACAAATCATCAAAAAGGTTTCGCTTAGTCTGATTATTACTTCAATTATTTTGCCTCCTTTTCTTCTTATTGACGTAGACCTCAAAAAAGAAAATACTCAGAATAGTTATCTTTATACATATATTATGAGGTGGTGCTATGAAACGACGATTTTTGCTAACATGTCTCTTTTTATTTTTCCTAGTATTTTTTATTTTTGAAGGCTGCGCAACCACAGAGGTTTCTATAAAAAATGAAAAAACGATGGGTGAGTTGGCGGAGCTTGTACAAAATAGATTTGCAGTGGTGCGTGCATATAATGACAGTGAGATTATTTCTTCTTCTGCGGTCTCAATGGGAAATGGTTTTTTTCTTACGACCTATCACTCACTCATTCACAAAGAGAATAATATGGTTCTTCCTTTTTATGTCCGGAGGGGAATTCTCTGTGATACGATTCCCTACTTTATTTCTAGAGAAAATGATATGGCACTTTTTTGGTCGTCAATAGGTATTACAGATTCAATACTTACCCCACGCTTCAATGTGAATATTGGAGAGCAGGTTTCTTGGGTGCAGCCCATCTTCCATAGCAATGAGAATCTTGAAATATTTTTTCATGTCGAGAGAATATCAAAGACTGATTCATTAAGAGTTTTTGTAGATAGACCTGTTTTTCCAGGAACGTCTGGATCCGGACTTTTTGACATGAATGGGAATATTATCGGAATAATTGATAAATTATATTATCCTCATCGCGATCAAGTGACTTATGGCTCCGCAATTAAAATCGATCTTCTTGAAGTAATAATGAGAAATATCGACAATAGCTATAATCTCATCAAATAGATTCAACTAATTCCTCCGCCGATAGCGGAGGTTTTTATTATCTAAAAGCATTAAATTGTGGTATTCATGAGTTATAAAATGTTTCGCGCGAAACATTTTTGGATAAAAATAATGTAAAAAGTGAAAAAGTGTAGTATCCATCTATCTACCCGCTTGTCTGCCGTTTTTACTAATTTTTTTACATAATTTTGCCTCATGTAGGTTTCATCGCATTATCAGCTTGTTCTAAATCAAAGCTGGTTTTCCTTATTTTCTTGGTTTTCTTGATTAATCAGGGGGTTAGTTTATTTGTTATAAAAACTCCCGCATCGAGCGGGAGTTTTTTTCTTCTACTTCTCTTTGTGAATTATTACTTCTCCATCCTTCAGAGTGATGTATGCCGAAGGCACATCCGTCCAACATCCACTATTATAATATTCGACTCCTCCTATCTTTAGTTCCATTTCTCTGTGAGTGTGTCCACAAAACACCACATCTTTGTTCTCAACCTCCGCATGATGTACCGCGCCGCGCGCAACCTTCTTCGAGATGCGAAGCCAGGATTTACTTACATTCTTTAAAAATCTACTTATAAATTGCTGTCTCGTATCCAGGCGCTGAACAAATAAATATGCTGTGCTTGCTATCGCGCTTATTATTATATTTTTACTAAGGAAACGGTCAAATTGGTGTCCATGAATAACAAGGCATTTCTTGCCATACCACTCAAATGCGTACTCATCTCTCACCGGCACCCCAATAAGATGGGACAGGATATCTGCAGGTCCATCATGATTTCCTACAACCCAGATAAGCTCTACTTTCTTCTCGGGATTTGAAAGGTCTCGAAAATAAGAAAGAAGTGCCCAATCATCATGATTGAGACGAGTAAAATTGAGATCGTCAAAAATATCACCATTCAAAATAAGGCGCTCAAAAGAGAGTGATTTCAACCTATGAAGAAGTTCTTTCGAGCGACAAACCTTCGAACCGAGGTGGATATCCGAAATGATGAGAGTGTTTGTGGTATGCATAAATCTTGAATTATTTATCATTCTCGCGTTTAATGAGTATATTCAATGTCCAGACATAAATCAAAGAGAAAAAAAGAAGAAGCGGAAAAGAGGTCTTCGAAGGTTCAGGATAAAAAACAAAAAGGAGAAAGACTTAATCTTCATCCCGATGTGAAGAAATATGTTATCGCGACCATTCTTTTTAGTTTGGCACTTATTTTTCTCCTCGCAGGATTTGGACAGGCGGGACCACTCGGAGAAATAATCTATAATTCGTTTTTTAAACTTTTTGGATGGGGATATTATCTTCTTCCGGTTGTTTCTGTGCTTCTTGGATTTTCATTTCTCGCACCAGACCCAAGTGCGTTTTTTGGAATTACACTTATTGGTGGGGGATTATTCGTTCTTTCGGGACTCGGATTTATGGATGTTGTCTCTGAAGGGAGTGGGGGACTTCTTGGCACGCTTGTGGGTTCTCTTAAAAAACTTTTTGGAACTCCTGCAACAGTTATTATCACACTCACTGCGCTTGTTGTTTCTTTTCTCATTACTATGAATCGTCCACTTCATCTTTCTCTTTTTAACAAAAAGGATGACGACGAAACTGAAGAAAAAGAACTTGAAATAAAAGTTCCACTCGAAGCTCAAGAAGTTCCTATTAAGGACGAGATAAAAAAACCAAAACGCGCCGAAGAAAAGAAAAAAGAAGAGGAGCTCGAAACAGATACCACGGGATTTGACGCACCTCGCGCAGGCGCACAAAAACAAATTCATAATTATATTGCACCACCACTTTCACTTCTTTCTTCAACGGTAGAAAAACCAACCATCGGTGATCTTCGTGCAAATGCAAATGTTATCAAGCGAACTCTTGAAAGTTTTGGTATTCCCGTTGAAATGGGGGAGATTAATGTTGGCCCTACAGTTACTCGTTATACACTAAAGCCCGCAGAAGGTGTAAAGATTTCAAAAATCACCACCTTGAACCAAGACCTTGCGATGGCGCTCGCCGCACATCCTATTCGTATCGAAGCACCTATTCCTGGAAAATCGCTTGTGGGTATTGAGGTGCCGAATAAATCAGCGGCGGTAGTACGACTCGGAAGTTTATTGCTTTATCCAGAATTTCAAAAAGCAGAACCACTTGTATTCGCAATTGGCCGCAACGTAAATGGAGAACCGGTATTTGCTGATATCGCAAAAATGCCCCATATGCTTGTTGCGGGTGCGACTGGTTCTGGAAAATCTATTACCATTCATTCTATTATTCTTTCGCTTCTCTTTAAAAATTCTCCCGAGATGTTAAAGCTTATTCTTATCGATCCGAAACGTGTAGAACTTTCTATCTATAATAATCTTCCTCATCTTATTGCCCCAGTGGTGACCGAGAACAAAAAGGCAATTGGCGCATTGCGCTGGGTCATCCAAGAAATGGATCGACGCTATCAAGTACTTCTTGAGTCGGGTTCACGCGACATTAAGAGTTACAACAAGAGCGCATCAGAAAAAATGGGGTATATTCTTATTGTGATTGATGAACTTGCGGACCTTATGGCAACCTACGGCAGGGAAGTGGAAGGTTCGATTATCCGCCTTGCTCAAATGGCGCGTGCTACTGGTATTCATATTATTGTATCTACCCAACGTCCTTCTGTTGAAGTAATTACCGGCCTTATTAAAGCGAACATTACCACTCGTATTGCGCTTCAGGTAGCAAGTCAGATTGATTCGCGTACTATTCTTGATTCGATGGGTGCGGAAAAACTTTTAGGAAGCGGTGACCTCCTCTTTGTCTCTGCAGATGTTTCAAAACCACGTCGTATCCAAGGAGCATATATTACTGAGGACGAGATTAAGTCGGTAGTTAACTTTATCAAAGAAAATAATGAAGCGGGCATGGGAACCATCCCTATTGATGCAGATGAGGAACCTGAAGCAACCCATATCTTTGAGAGTTTTGGAAATGATGATTCGCTCGATGAATTTTTTGACGAAGCAGTCGAAGTCGTACGTGTTGCAAAGAAAGCTTCTGCCTCTCTTTTACAACGACGCCTTAAGGTTGGGTATGCGAGAGCGGCACGTCTTCTCGATATTATGGAAGCGAAGGGGATTATTGGACCAGGTGAGGGAGCAAAACCACGCGAAGTATTACTTCTTGATAACGACCTAGAAGAAGAAATTAAAATATAAAGATTATGAATGAAATAATAAATGAATCAAAATCAGTAGGACTACTCATTCTCGATGCAATGAGAAACAAGAGTATGTCGATAGAGAAGCTCTCACAGCTCACTGGCATTTCTGATCGCTTCTTAGAGCTCTTAACTAAGGAAGATTATGCACGATTACCTTCCGCACCCTACGTGCGCGGTTATCTTTTTCACATTGCGGATATTCTCAATTTAAATGGGGAGGAGATTTGGAAGGAATACACGCGACATAATGCAATTGTAAGCACAAAAGAAACCACCACCCATCCGAGCAAGAGAGATTTCTCTTCTGAAAAGAAATTATCAATGAATCAATTTTTCACTACGCGTAATATTTCATTTGTGGTTCTTTTCCTTGTAGTACTCACTATAGTTAGTATTCGCGCATCTGCGTTTACAGGAACACCCACACTCTCTCTTGAAAATTTTAGCGACACGATGGTAGTCACTACTTCTACATTTACTGCGCGTGGTTTATTCAATCCACAAAATAAACTGACCCTGAATGAAGAGGGAGTTTCTCCTAATGAGGAGGGAGTTTTTGAAAAACAACTTTTTCTTACTCCGGGTTTTAATACATTTCACTTTAAAATAAAGGGGCTTCTCGGAAAAGAGCTGGAGGTCACCAAACAAATCTATTACACTACTAGTACTAAAGACGTCGAACCAATACAATCAACAACTAACGAATAAGTATGGCCACTACAAAAAAAGGGAAGGGGAGCGAAGACGCGAAAGATCTTGAATCACTCATGGAATCACTTCAGTCTCGTTTCGGCGAAGGCTCGGTTATGAAGCTTGGTGAAAAAAGCGCTATGAAAGTGGAAGCAATTCCTACCGGATCATTTTCTCTTGATCTCGCACTTGGCGTCGGCGGTTTTCCAAAGGGGCGCGTCATTGAGATATTTGGCCCAGAAAGTTCTGGAAAGACAACACTTGCGCTTCATGCCGTTGCCGAAGTACAGAAACATAATGGACGCGCGGCATTCATCGATGCAGAACACGCACTCGATCCTGAATACGCAGCACGTATCGGCGTAAAGACAAAAGATCTTATTATCTCTCAACCTGACAATGGTGAAGAAGCTCTTAATATTCTTGAGAGTCTTGTGCGTTCGAATATTATCGACATTGTGGTAGTGGACTCGGTTGCTGCACTTACTCCTCGCGCAGAAATCGAGGGAGAGATGGGCGCACAACACATGGGACTCCAGGCGCGCCTCATGTCACAAGCACTTCGTAAATTAACGGCCATTGCTGCAAAATCAAATACCATTGTTATCTTCATTAACCAGACACGCATGAAGATTGGGCTCGTCTTCGGTAATCCAGAAACAACGCCAGGTGGTATGGCTCTTAAGTTTTATGCCTCAGTACGTATCGATATTCGTCGCATCGCCCAAATCAAGAAAGGGGAGGATATTGTAGGTAATCGCACAAAAGCAAAGGTAGTAAAAAATAAAGTTGCCCCACCTTTCCGTGTCGCGGAATTCGACATTATGTATGGAGAGGGAATCTCTTACGAAGCTGATGTTCTTACCACCGCGATAAAGTATGATGTAGTAAAAAAGAATGGTGCAAGCTATTCATTCGAAAATGAAAAGCTTGGTACTGGTTTCGATAATGTACGATTAAAGTTGAAAGAAGATAAGAAACTTCTTGAAGTGATTAAAAAGAAGACGGTCATCGCAGTAGAAACAAAAGGAGTGAGTATCGCAAGCCCAGACGAAACAGAATAATAAATAACACCCCTTAAAGGGGTGTTATTTATTATGAATTAATTGTAAAAAAGTTTTCAAATAGTTGAGCTACAAGTATTGGCCCGGTGCCACCAGGTGTTGGCGTATAGGTTATGTTATCTTCTTCTTTATCACCTATACTTGAGGGACTAAAATCACCACACACCACACCATTCTTTTCTCCATATCCGAAATCAATAATAAGCGCATCCTGTTTTACCATTGTAATATCAATGAGATGGGGCACTCCCGTTCCGCAGATTACTATATCCACATTCTTTATTTTTTGGTATCCATCTCCTTTGTCGATGAGTATAAGTTCTTTACACTTTCCCCTAAACCATTCAGTAATAGGACTTCCTACAAGCATTCCGAGTCCTACCACTGCCACAATCTTATTTGTAACATCACTTACTCCATAGTGTTCTTTTATAATCGTCTTGCATGCTCCTACTGCGGGAGGATAAATAAGATTTATTCCCTCTTTACATCTTCTACGGGCTTCATCGCTCAAAACATCAATATCCTTCTCATAAGGAATTGTATTTAGCATTGTAGCCACGTTGAAATGAGAAGGAAGTGGGAGTTGTACAATAATACCCCCACACATACTATCCTCTCCCATCTTTTTAATTTCGCGACATAATTCACTTTCTTCAATATTTTGAGAAAAAGTAACAAGCCTAAACTCAACACGAAGAATATCAGCAACTCTCTTTTTTTGTTTCAAGAAAATTATTGAGGATTGATTTTCCCCCACACAAAATGCAGCAAGAAATTTTTCTGGTTGTTTCTTTATTTGAAAATCTGCGATATGAGCTGCAGCAATTTTTTTCCCATCAATACTTGTCATAGATAATGATTTCACTTTACGTGAAAAATAAAAAAGTCGCCATTTCTACATGGCGACTTTTCAAAAACTACTGAGTGGGTCCCAAGAAGAGAAGAGGTACATATACCATCACAAAACTTAAAATAAGAATTGAAATGAGTACAATCACTAATATTCTTTTTCCTTTTGCATTCATAGTTTTATTATAACAGTTGCGCAGGCGGAGGAATTATTTCTACGTAATCCTCAAACGATATTTTTTTCATCTCGGTTGTATTGCGCTGAGGAATATAAAGGAACTTCTTCTCTTTAATCTGATCGTAAATACGTTTTGTTATTTTAACATCTTGAAGACAATAATCCTTTAACTTTTGTATTTCTCCATCTCGATAAAACTCGATAGCCTGAAGCCCATGGGCGCTTTTCCCTTCGCCAAGGTTCGCCTCTGCAAGGACTCCCAATCCAACACGACGTCCCATACGTTTTTCGATTTCTTCTAAAATATCAAAATGAGCAATCTTTGCGATATTCGATTTAAAATACTTTTCAAGCACAGGCACGTCAAATTTCTTGCTATAAAAACCAATAATAAGATAAGCGCCCTTCAAATATGCTTCTATTTTGTCGAGTTCATTTTCATCGAAACAATGATAAGTGTCTTCGTTATATGAATAAAGACCCGTTACTGACATTTCGAGTTTTGCAATATTCTCTTGCCCTCCTACATCAGCAAATGTATTTTTTGTCTCAATATCAAATACGATTATATCTTTCATAATATTTATGTGTGCCTGTCTGCGACGCTCGATGCCGCATAGCTTTCTGGTTTTGTTTTTGCTTCAAAATTATTTGCACGAATCATTCCTACCACCTCCTGAATAAGTTCGTTCGTCGGACCATTTGCTCCCACGTCGGCGTGAATTTCAAATTCCCAGTGCGGAATAAGAGCAATTTCTTCTTGTCGCTTTAACTCCTCAAGAAGAACGTGTGCGGCCTCAAGAGAAATCATTACCTCACGGATAATACGATCGCGAAGGGTATAAAATTTCCCCACATCAAATTGACGCCAAAAATATCTCCCTCCGTTGCCTACGCGATGAACCACGATTGCGGTCACAAAATCTGCCTTGTTG